>Ga0105239_10000029_pt1 | contig 234749 bp, 163 predicted proteins | sample KBSC44metaG_FD_92761 | JGI IMG/M metagenome (GOLD analysis project Ga0105239, IMG submission 92761) | Corn rhizosphere microbial communities from Kellogg Biological Station, Michigan, USA - KBS C4-4 metaG | ecosystem: Host-associated > Plants > Roots > Rhizosphere > Soil | place: Michigan... | reverse complement strand
GCAACGCGGGTCTGTGCTGGATACCGAGCTGGCGGTGCAGCGGCAGGTGATGACGCTGGACTATTTCAGCTATGTCGCCTTGACGAAAGCGATGCTCCCACATTTTATCGAACGGAAAACGGGGCATTTTGTCGTGATGAGCAGTGTGATGGGGAAGATCGGGACACCGATGCGGAGCGCCTATGCGGCGGCCAAACATGCGCTGCATGGATTCTTTGACTGTCTGCGGGCGGAGGTTGCGGCGATGGGTATCCGGGTGACGGTACTGACGCCGGGTTATATTCAGACGAACATCTCGCAGCATGCCATTACCAAGGATGGGACTGCGCTTGGGAAGGCTTCGGAGAATATCGAGAAAGGGCTGCCTGCTTCGCGGGCGGCGGACAAGATCGTGCGGGCTATCCGGAAGGGGAAATATGAGGCGTATATCGGGAAGAGGAGTATGGAGTGGGTGGCGCTTGTGTTGGCCCGGCTGGCGCCGGGCCTGGTTATGAAGCTGGCGCCGAAATTTGTCCCGAAGTGAATTATATTTTATTTAGGGCGTACATGATGATGTTGACACCAAATTTGGTATTATCCTCGGCGAGGAAACGTTTGTTGCGGAAATCGTAGTCCCACTCACAACCATAGTCTTTGTTGCTGTAGAGCACGCCGATGCGGCCATCGATCGTTATGGCTTTGAGATAGTCGTGTACGAGGTCGTCGCCCCAGCCATTGAGCTCGAAGCCGGTATTTGGCGGCCCTTTTTCGAAATGAAAAAAGGAATTGTAGATGGCGTGGTTGTTGGGGATCTTTTTCAGGCTCCCGGCGCCGAAGAGGGTGGACATCTGGGTCTCGAAGCTACGGGCGAAGAGGCCATCGATATCATGATTGCAATCATCGGCGAAGACGAATCCGCCGTTCTCCACATATTTTTTGAAATTGGCGCTTTCCTGCGCATCGAATTGCACCAGTTTGTGACCGCTGAGATAGGCGAAGGGATAGTGAAAGATCTCCGGGCTATCGAGAGCTACGACCTTTTCCTGCAAATTGACCGGGACCGTGGTGTATTCGATGAGCGAATTCAGCAGGTTGGTGGGCATCCGCTGGTCGGTGTCCCAGTCGCCGGACCGGTAGCGCAGCCGCATGAAGGTAAATGGATTCAACCGTTCCTATAATTTTTTTAAAGTTGATGATTTTATGGGTAATTTTCTCATTTATGTTTAAGGAATGAATAAAGAGCTTATCGAAAACCAGGTAGAGTCCTTGCTGGGAAAGCTGTCACAATTGAAGAACGAGATAGGGAAGGTGATCGTGGGGCAGGAGACCATTGTGGAAGAGATGCTTGTGGCGATGCTGGCGGGCGGGCATTGCCTGCTGGAAGGCGTGCCGGGACTGGCCAAGACCCTGATGGTGCGGACGCTGGCGCAGGCCCTGGACCTGGATTTCCGGCGGATCCAATTCACGCCGGACCTGATGCCGACGGATATTTTGGGGACCGAGGTGTTGGAAGAAGATCATGGTACGGGACGGCGCATCTTCAAGTTTGTGAAGGGGCCGTTGTTTGCCAATATTGTGCTGGCGGATGAGATCAACCGGACGCCGCCGAAGACCCAATCGGCGTTGCTGGAGGCGATGCAGGAGTCGTCTATTACCTACGGTGGAGTTACATATCCGTTGGAGCGGCCTTTCTTTATTTTGGCGACGCAGAACCCGATCGAGCAGGCGGGGACGTATCCGTTGCCGGAGGCGCAGCTGGATAGGTTTTTGTTGTACGTGCGGATCGGCTATCCTTCGGCGGAAGAGGAGAGGCGCATTCTTTCAGCGACGACGGGCGTGCGGCAGCCGGTGGTGAATGCGGTATTGGGAGGGCCGGAGATCAGGCAGCTGCAGGGGCTTGTGCGGGAGGTGAGTATTTCTGAGGGGCTTATTGGGTATGTGGCGGCGTTGGTGCGGGCTACGAGACCGGGGGATGTTGAGGGCCCTGGGGCTTCCGGTGATGCTTTTGTCCGGGAGTGGGTACGGTGGGGCGCGGGTCCACGGGCGGGGCAGGCGTTGATCCTGACGGCAAAGGCCAGGGCGCTCTTTCATGGGCGGTATGCCGTGGTGATGGACGACTTGCATGCGATGGCCTTGCCGGTATTGCGGCACCGGGTGTTGGTGAATTTTAAAGCGGAGGCGGAGAATATCTATTCGGATGATGTCACGCGGCATTTACTAAAGACCATTGCCCGGCCGGGAGGGAGGTTGTGATGGTCAGGCCGGAGGAAATATTGGCCATTAAGGACCTGTCGCTGGCGGCGCGCCGGACCATCGATGGGCTTATGGCGGGCATCAATAAGAGTCTTGTGAAGGGGGTGGGGCTGGAGTTCAGCCAGTACCGGAGCTATCAACCGGGGGACGACCTGCGGTGGCTGGACTGGAAGCGGGTAGCGCGGACGGACCGGTATTATATCCGCGAGTCGGAGCTGGAGACGAGCATTTCGGTGCGGTTGCTGGTCGACGCGAGTAAGAGCATGGATCACCGCGATGGGTCGTTTTCAAAATTGGATTATGCGCGGCATTTGGCTGCGGCGCTGGCGTGGCTGGCGCATTCGCAGGGAGATGCTGTTGGGCTTTATACTTTTCGGGACGGGCAGGTGTTTGCGGCGCCGGCGCGGCGCGATCCGCAGCATTTGGCGCGGGTGTTCCATCAGCTGGAGCATTTGACGGCGGGGGGAGTGGTTGGGGATGCGGTATCGTACCGGCATATTTTTCTTGGGGAGCAGAAGCGGGAGTTGCTCGTCTTTATCACTGACTATTATGAACGGGACGGCGAGATCGGCCGGCTTTTGGAACTGCTGGCGGCGTTGCGGCATGAGATCATTGTGTTCCATGTGCTGGGAGGGAATGAGTTTACGTTGGACTATGGTGGATATAGCCAGGTGGAGGATCTGGAGACGGGGCAGCGGATGGCTGTTCCTTCGGGCGCTGCTTTGCAGGGCGCTTATGAGGAGCGGTTGGCGGCATGGCTTGCGGGTGTTCGGATGCGATGTCTTGACCTTCAGATCGACTATCAATTGATGCGGATGGATGAGCCGATGGATGCTGCGTTGCGGAAATATTTGAAGGGCCGGTTGGGGGCCGGCGGGGTTTGATCCATTTTTTACAACCTATAGCCTTATGGGCGATGGCCGGGGTCGCGATCCCGGTGATCGTGCATTTGTGGAATGACCGGAAGGGTAGGGTGCTGCGGGTTGGCAGTGTGGCATTGTTGACGGGGGCTTCGCGGCGGGCGGCCTGGAGTCCGCGGCTGACGGAGCTTTTGTTGTTGTTGTTTAGGTGTTTGCTGGTGATTGCGCTTGCGGGGTTGTTGGCGGGGCCGTATTTTTTTCGGCCGGCTTCGGGGAGGAGATGGGTATTGGTGGCGGGGCGCAATGCCACGGCGGATTCATTGGTGAGGGCGGGATTTGAGCGGCATATGCTGGATAGCGGGGTCAATTATTGGGATGCCTTTCGGCGGATGGACAGCCTTGCGCCGGCGGGGGTTTCTTTTTTTGTTTTTACGCCGGGGTTGGTGAGCGGGTTTGGGCGAATGCGGCCGGTGACGTCCCGGAAGGTGCATTGGGAGGTGTATCCGGTGTGGGATTCCGTGAGCGATTGGGTGGAAGGGGTGTACCGGATTTCTGCGGATAGTGTTTTGGTGGTGCGGGGGGTAAGCCGGGGTACGGGGACTTCTTTTCGGGGTGAGCGGGTGGCTTCACGGGTGGATCGGTTTGAAGGGGTCGGGGTGGATACAGCGGCGGTGACGGTGATGGTGGAGGATGGAGGTGATGTTCGCAGGGGCAGGCAAATTCGGGCGGCGTTGAAGGCGCTTGAGGAATATACGGGGAGACGGATCAGGGTCGGAGCTGCGGGGATTGTGCTTCGTTGGCAGCCGGAATGGGAGGAGGCGGCGTGGGATGGAAGATTGCCGGTGGTGGTGGGGGAATTGATCTTTCCTCGTGGTGTGAGCGATAAAGACCGGCGGGTGATCGATCCGGAGCAGGTGGCGCCGGCGTGGGTTGGTGGTGCGATGGGGGCCGTTGCGGAGCGGGTCGATCTGCGGCCGGTGTTGTGGGTGATCGTATTTGTATTGTTTGTTTTGGAACGGATAAAAGCATTTCGGGATGGGCGCCAAAAGGCTTAGGACAATCTGGAGGCTGTGGCGGGTGGAGGGGTTTCTCTTCTGTCTGCTTGTTGCGTTGGCCGTGGCGATGGTCCTGACGGTGGTGGCCCACGATGTTTTTGGCCGGCCGTGGTGGATGGGAGCGCTGTTGTTTGCAGGATGTTTTGCGGCGGCGTTGTGGCGGATTCGCACCTGGAGAATCGGGGTGGGGGATGTGGCGAGTTACTTGGATCGGCAGTTGCCGGAGTTGGAGGAAAGCTGTGGGTTATTACTGCGGCCTGTGGAGGAATTGGGGAAATTGGAGCGATTGCAGATGATGCGGGTGGAAGAGCGGCTATTGCCGGCGCCGATTCCGAGGCCGATGTTGAGAAGATTGATATGGGGTATGGGGATGCTTTGCATTGCGGTGGGGGTGAGCTGGGGGATCGGTTGGATGGTTGAACATACCAATGCTAATGTAATTCATGATTATTTTGGAGAGGTTGAGCCGGAGGCGCAGATCCGGTCTGTGCGGGTGCGGATCACGCCGCCGGCGTATACCGGGCGGGTGGTGAGAAGTCAGGGCAATTTTTCTGTGGAGGCGGAGCAGGGGGCGCAGGTGAGTTGGGAGGTGGAGACGACGGGCGTGGCGGATACGGTGGCTTTTGTTTTTAATGATACGGCGGTGAGGGTGTTGAAACGGGGGGGTGCGGTGGCCGGTGAGGCGGGTGTTGGCGGCGAGCGGTGGACATTTTCCGAGTCTGCGGTGCATTCGGGTTTTTACCAGGTTCGGGTGGGCGCGCAGTTGTCGTCGTTATATCAGTTCGAGGTGGTGAAGGATGAGCCGCCGAAGGTGCGGATCGTGCGGCCGAAGCCGTATACGATGATCGATTACGGGGAGTCTACACGTATTCCCTTGCAGGTGGAGCTGACGGATGATTATGGCATCGTTGGTTCATCCGTCTTTGCGACCGAGTCGAGCGGCAAGGGGGAGGCGGTAAAGTTCAGGGAGCAGGAGCTGCGTTGGGACCGGGGCTTTTCGGGGGGAACGAGTTATGTGTTGAGTCGAGTGCTTGATCTACCGGCGCTGGGGTTGAAACCGGGGGACGAACTTTATTTCTACTGCAAGGTGCGGGACAATCATGGCCAGGAGGCGCGCTCGGACATGTATATTATTGCGCTGGCCGATACGGCGCAGCTGATGAGCCTCGAGGGGATGACGATACCGACGGATGTCAAGCCGGAGTTCTTCCGGAGTGAGCGGCAGATCATTATCGAGGCGGAGCAGCTGTTGAAGGCGAAGGATACGATCGCGTTGCAGGCGTTCAAGGATAAGAGTAATGATCTGGGGATCGACCAGAAGCTGTTGCGGTTGCGATACGGGAAGTTCCTGGGTGAGGAGGCCGAAGAGGGGGATCGGGGGGGAATCGATACGGTGGCCTTTGGCGAGTTTGGGGATGCGACGAAGATCCTGGATGTGTATTCGGACAAGCACGATAATGCGGAGGATGCGACCTTTTTGGAGCCGGCGGTGAAGGCGCAATTGAGGGCCACGTTATCGGAGATGTGGAAGGCCGAGCTGCGGTTCAGGCTGAATACCCCGCGGGAGGCGTTGCCCTTTTGTTACAAGGCGTTGCGGCTGTTGAAGGAGCTGCAGCAGCAGTCGCGGGTGTATGTCGCGAAGACGGGTGTGCGGCTGACGCCGTTGAACCCGGATAAGAGATTGACGGGAGAGTTGGGGGAGATCTCGGCGCCGGTGCAGCGGCATCGGGGGGTGGATGAGTTGCCGGAGGAGGTGGTATTACGGATGGGATTGGCGGTGCTGGAGGGGATGCGGGTTGGGATGCCGTTGGGTGAGGGGGATCGGATCGTGCTGGGGCGGGTTGAGCGGCGGTTGGGGAGGGAGGCGGCGGCGAAGCCGGGAAGATTTTTGGCGGGGTATGAGGGAGCGAAGAGATTGACGGGGGGCGGGACGGGGGCGACGACTGCGGGTGTGACGACTGTGGGGGCGATGGACATTTTGGCGGCGGAAAAGGCGATCGGGTTGCTCTTGCCGGTAGCGGAGGAACGGCCGGGTGTGCGGAGGGCAGCGGCGGATGGCGGATTGGGGCGGCTTTATTTTCAGTTAATTAAATGAGTACCTGGAGCGATATCAAATTGGGGCTTTGCCTGGTGCTGTTGGCGGGCTTGTTGTGGATGGAGTGGCGGCGGGCCAACCGGGCAAGATTGTTTATGCGCTGCGTTGCTACAGTGGTGGCGGTGGGGGCGTTGGCGTGTTTGGGATTGCCCATTTACTATTGGCGGGATGTAGTGAGGCCGAGTCGCGTGGTGGAGGGGCCGCATTTGACGGAGGCGGCGAGCGGCGTGGTGGCGATCGATTGGCGGCGGCGGTTGGGACGTGGGGAGCGGCTGGTGGTGTCGGGGCGATGGGCCGGGGGACCGGGGCGGGTGTTGCTGGTGGGCATGGGCGAAGTGGTGGATTCGGTGAACCTGGCAGCGGCTGGTCCCTTTTCGCTTGGCGTGGTGCCTGCGCAGATGGGGAGGGCGGTGTATCGATTGGTGAGTATGGTGGGCAAGGATACTGTGGCGCGGGAGGATGTGCCGGTGGAGGTGGAGACGGGGAAGCCGTTGAAACTTTTGCTGCTGGCTTCGGCGCCGGATTTTGAGAATAGGTTTTTGATCAAATGGCTTTCGGGCGATGGGCATGTCGTTGCGAGCCGGACGATGCTCAGCCGGGGGAAGGCGGAGGAGAGCTTTGTCAACCGGGAGCCGGTGGAGTTGGCTGCTTTGACGACGGGATTGCTTGCCGGTTTTGATGTAGTCATTGCGGATGCGGCGGCATTGCCGGCGCGGGGAACGGTGGAGCGGGGCGTGCTTCAGCGGGAAATTACCGATAGGGGGATGGGATTGGTGTTGAAGGTGGACAGCTTGGGTTTGGACTCCCTGTTGCGCGTGATGCGGGGGCGCGTTTCGCGGGTGCTTGTTCGGGATAGTGCGGGGAAGGTGATGGCGGGGGCCTTTTCCGAGGGGAGCGGGAAAGTGATATTTACGGCATTGAATACGAGCTATAGCCGATTGCTGGCCGGGGATCGTGGCGGGTATGCGGGATATTGGGCGGAGTTGTTGCGGGAGGGGCGGGGAAAGGAGGTGGAGGAATGGCGCTGGTCGCCGGAATTGCCGCGGGTGGGTGAGGAGACGGTGGTGCAATTGCAGACGGCGGCGGAACAGCCCCAGGGAATGGTTGGGGAGAGGGTCGTGTATCTGGCGCAGGACGCGGAGCTGCGGTTTTTGTGGAGCGGGAAGTACTGGCCGGAGCGGGCGGGTTGGCAGGCAGTGAGCCGGCCGATGGGGGATACGGCGTGGATGTATGTGTGGCCGCGCGGCGCCTGGAAAGGTGTGGTGCGGCCGGGGGGTGCTGCGGTGCGGGCGGGCGTTGCCGTGGAGGGGAGTGCAGCTGCGGGTGGGCGTGTCGAGCGGGAGCGAGTGGAGCTTCCAATCGTTTGGTTTTGGGGGTTGTTCCTGTTGGGTGCGGTCTTTTTATGGGTTGAGAGAAAGATGGGCGGGATGAACGGATAGATTGATACTCGATTTTTCGATAGCTTGGGGCTATGAAAAGAAAAGAATTCCTACACATGGCAGGAATGGGGCTGGGAGCCCTTGCCCTGCCAAAGCTTCCCTTCGGCTCGCGATTTATCGACGAGGCCGAGGCGCTGCAGGGCGGGATGGACGTGGCTACCCAAAAGGGCCTCGCCGATGTCGCCCTGAATACCGCCAGATCAGGAGGCGCTACCTATGCCGATGTTCGTATCGGGAGATACCTGAACCAATTTGTTATCACGCGGGAGAACCGGGTGCAGGCGATCGCCAATACGGAGTCGTTTGGCGTCGGGATCCGGGTGATCGCCAACGGCAGCTGGGGCTTTGCGGCCACCAACGACGTCACACAGGATGGAGTGGCCCGAACGGCGGCCAAGGCGGTGGCTGTCGCCAAGGCAAACGCGAAGATCATTACCGAGCCGGTCCAGCTGGCGCCGCAGAAAGGATATGGGGAGGTTTCGTGGAAGACTCCCATTGCCAAGAATGTCTTTGAGGTGCCGCTGAAGGAGAAGATCGATCTGCTTTTGCAGGTGAACGGGGCAGCGATGACGGGTGGCGCCAGTTTTGTGAATTCCGCGTTGCTGGCCATCAACGAACAGAAATATTTTGCTTCGACCGATGGGTCCTATATCGACCAGGACATCCACCGGTTGTATCCGAATTTCAATGTTACGAAGATAGATAAAGCGTCGGGTAAGTTCCAGACACGCCGGAGCCTGAGCAGCCCGGTGGGGATGGGGTATGAATACCTGACGCCGACGCCCGAGAGCAAGGTGACGGGGATCGTGACCCGGTATAAGGACCGGTATGATATATTGGAGGACGTGAAGAATGCGACGGCGGATGTGGCGCAGAAGATCACCGCGAAGAGCGTCGAACCAGGCAAGTATGACCTGGTGCTTGATCCCTCCCATCTCTGGCTGACCATTCACGAATCGGTGGCGCATCCCACCGAGCTGGACCGGGTGCTTGGTTACGAGGCCAACTATGCGGGGACCAGCTTTTTGACCCTCGACAAGTGGAAGTCGGGGAATTTCCATTTCGGGAGCAAGCTGATGAATATTGTGGCCGATAAGCTGCAGCCGGGATCCTTGGGAGCCGTGGGGTATGACGATGAGGGGGTGCGGTGCGGGAAGTGGGACCTGGTGAAGGACGGGGTACTGGTGAACTACCAGGCCATTCGCGACCAGGCGCATATTATCGGACTGAAGGCTTCGCAGGGCTGCTGCTATGCGCAGAGCTGGGCCGATGTGCAGTTTCAGCGGATGCCGAATGTTTCGCTGCAGCCGGGCAAGGAGCGGCTTAGCGTGGACGAGATGATCAAGAACGTCCAGAAGGGCATCTATATCATCGGGGACGGCAGTTTCTCGATCGACCAGCAGCGGTATAATTTCCAGTTCGGCGGTCAGACCTTCTATGAGATCAAGGATGGGAAGATCGTAGGGATGCTGAAGGATGTGGCCTACCAGGCGACGAACCAGGAGTTCTGGAATTCGCTGGTGGCGGTTGCCGATGAACGGGATTACCGGCTTGGCGGCGCTTTCAATGATGGGAAGGGTCAGCCGGGTCAGTCGAATGCCGTTTCGCATGGCAGCGCCACTTCAAGATTCAACGGGGTCAATGTCATTAACACTGCAAGAAAAATAGGTTAAAAAAATATTTGTATGTCCATTTTTAGCAAAGAAGAAGCGCAGAAGCTGTTAAAGAAAGCGCTGAGCTATTCCAAGGCGGAGGAGTGTGAAGTTGCGTTGAACGGATCGGAGTCCGGGAATATCCGTTATGCCCGCAATGCGGTGTCGACGGCGGGGGAGATCAGCCGAATGAGCCTGGTGGTGAGCTCCAGTTTTGGCAAGAAAACGGGTACGGCCAGTATCGATGAGTTTGATGACGCCTCGCTCGAGAAGGTGGTGCGACGCAGCGAGGAGCTGGCGCAGCTGGCGCCGGAGAATCCCGAGCATATGCCGTTGCTGGGGCCGCAGGAGTTTCCCGAGTCTATCACCTTCGTGCCGGCGACGGCGGCGATCACGCCGGACACGCGGGCCGAGGCGGTGGCCAAGAGCATCCAGGTGTCGAAGGATGCGAAGCTGCAGGCGGCGGGTTACCTGGAGAACAGCACCAATTGTGTGGCGATCATGAATTCGAAGGGTCTGTTTGCCTATAATAAAGACACGGATGTCGTGTTCTCGATCACGACACGGAATGAGGAAGGAACGGGTAGCGGCTATGCAGCGCGCGGGTTCAACGACGTGTCGAAGCTGGATACGTTCTCGGCGACGCGTGTCGCGGCGGGGAAGGCCAACGGCAGCGTGGGGGCGCGGGCGATCGAGCCGGGGAAGTATACCGTTATCCTGGAGCCGGTGGCGGTGGCGTATATGCTGGAGAATATGTTCTTCGGGTTGGATGCGCGGAATGCGGACGAGGGGCGGATCTTCATGAGCAAACCCGGCGGCGGGAACCGGCTTGGGGAGCAGCTGATGGATCAAAAGGTGACGATCTATTCCGATCCCTTTCATCCCGAGCTGCCTTCTTCAACCTGGAATCGCGAGGGGCAGTTGCTGACCAAGCGGAACTGGATCGAGAAGGGGGTGGTGAAGAATCTTTCGTATTCGCGGTATTGGGCGTCCAAGAAAGGGGTGGACCCGGTGCCGGGTCCCGGCAATATCATCATGGAGGGTGGGACGGAGAGTCTCGAGGAGATGATCAAGAGTACGGAGAAGGGGGTTCTTGTGTCCAGGTTGTGGTATATCCGGATGGTGGATCCGCAGACTTTATTGTTGACGGGTTTGACGAGGGATGGTACGTTCTATATTGAGAACGGGGAGATCAAGTTCCCGGTAAAGAATTTCCGGTTTAACGAAAGCCCGGTCATTATGTTGAATAACGTCGAGACTCTTGGCAGGCCTGAGCGGAGTATCAGTGTGGAGTCGTACCGGAGTTATTTGGTGCCGGCGATGAAGGTGCGGGATTTTACGTTTACGTCGCTGTCGGATGCGGTCTGACAGCCCTGGAAGGGCTGTCGCGGAGCGAAGCGGAGCAGACATTAGCCCCGTAAAGGCCGTCGAAGACGGCCGAAGCCGAGCGGGGATATATGAATTGGAGGATAGTGCTACTGTGGTTGAACGGAGCGTCGCAACGGCTGCTAAATTGGCGGGGTGAGGCTGACCTGCCTATAATTTTTTGTATTCATAATCGGCCAGGTCCTTAGCTACCGGTGACCTCGAAGTCGGCGAGGAGATTGGTATTGGGATCGGGGGTGAGGCTTGCGGGCTTTTCTACGAAAGGTATTTCGACGTGGGTCGTCTTGTGGCTGATGTCGATGTGCTGGGTGACGCCGTCGATGCTGAGCTCGAGAGGGAAATGGAAGACGTAGTCGCCTTGCTGCGTGCAATCGATGAGGACGGCTTTTTTATCGGGATCGTATTTCCAGGTGATGTTGAGATGGGGATGGCCGGGGGTGTTAAGCCATTGATGGAAGAAGGCATGGAGGTCGGTATGGGCAACTGAGTCTACGACGTGCTCGAAGTCGGCGGACGAAGCGTTCTTGTTGCGATAGAAGGTGTAGTAGGTACCGATGGCGTTCCAAAAGGCTTTGTCACCGATGGATCGGCGGAGCATATGCAGCACCCAGCCGCCTTTCTCATAGCTGTTGGGGTTGAGCAGCTGCATATAGTCGCTTTTCACAGTGGTGTCGACGATGGCCGTGAGGCGGCGCTTTTCGAACCCGATGACTTTTTTTCGGTCGGCGATAAGGCTTTTTTGAAGGGTATCGGGACCGTATTTGTTCTCCAGGTAGCATAGGGTCATATAGGTGGCGAAGCCTTCGCTGAGCCAGAGATGTTGCCATTGTGTCTCGGTGGCGGCGTCGCCGAACCATTGGTGGGCTATTTCGTGGGCCATGAGGGATTCCACGCCGGGGGAGCCTACGGAGTTCTCATAATAGAAGATGGCGCTGGCGTTCTCGAGGCCGCCGAAGCGGGTCTTGGACTGGACGTTTCCGCATTTCTCGAAGGGGTAGGGGCCGATATGGGTGATGTAGAAGGGGAGGATGTCGAGGGCATAAGCATAGCTCTTAAACCCTTCTTCCTTATTCTCTTTATAGACATAGTTCCAGACGGGGATGCCCATTGCGTCGCCGGGGTGGTCGACGGCGAAGTCGGCGACGCCGATCACCATGACCTTTGGCGAGAGGGGTTGGGACTCGACCCATTGAGTGAGCTTACGATGGTTTTCGAGGGTTTGCTCGGTCTTGAGTGCGCCATTGGCGACCACGGTATAGTGATCGGGAGCCTCTACGTTAAAAGTGACCGTTGCCTTGTCGGAGGGGTGATCGACGCAAGGCAGCCAGTTATGGGCGCGGTTGGGCCAGTTGTCGCCGAAGAAGCCGCGGCTGCCGAACTTGTTGTTGGAGATGATGAGGCCGTCGGCGGGAATGCCTTCGTAGAAGATCGTATAGGTATGTTGACTGCCGGGGGCGCCGGAGGTATGAAGGATGAGGTGTTGGCTGTTTTGCGTGAAGGGGATGGGCTTTTTGCCTTCGTTGATGACGGTAACGGTCATTCCTTTTCCTTCGTTATTTTTTTTTGTGAGATCGAGGGAAAATTCCGGGGTATTCTCCCTGAACTGCAGGGTAATGACTGCGATGCCGCGGATGGTGTTGTTGCTGTCCGAGAGAGTTAGCGTAAAATCATAGTGTTGGACATCGATCGTTGGGTTGTAGGGTTGGGCCTGGAGCCGCGCGACTATTGTGAGGGCTCCAATGGCAAGGACGATGAATTTGGGCATTATACTTTGTTTAGGTCGAAGGGCAGTTTACGGATGCGTTTGCCGGTGGCGGCGAATACGGCATTGGCGAGGGCGGGCGCTACGGGGGGCAGGCCGGGTTCACCGACGCCTTTTATCACGGTGCCGCCTTCGGCGAGGATATGCACTTCCACGGCCGGCATTTCGTTGATGCGGAGCATGCGGTTGTTGTGGAAATTCGACTGTACCGACTTGCCGCCATCGAAATGGATGGCGTCTTTTGTGGCGGCGACGATGCCCATGACGATGGCGCCTTCTGTTTGCGCCCGTACCATATCGGGGTTGACGACCGTGCCGAGGTCGATGACGGTGATGACCTTTTCGATCTTTATACCGCCGTCCTTGCGGGTGGAGACTTCGATCACGTTAGCCGCGAGGCCGGCGAAGAACTCATACTGGGCTATGCCGCGTCCCCAGCCTTTTGGCAGGGGGCGGTCCCAGTTGGACACTTCTTTCAGCTTTGTCAGGACGCGTTTGGTATCCGACTCCTTTGTCAGCATGTCGAGGCGGAATTGCAGCGGGTCTTTTTTTGCCGCGGCGGCCATCTCGTCGATGAAGCATTCATGGGCGAAGGCGAGCGTGCTGCTGGTGACGGAACGCCAGGGTTGCATCGGGATGTGGATGTCCGCGAAGACGTAGGCGTTCTTCATATTTGGAATTTCGTATTTCTGATCGCTGATGCCTTCGGTCATGGAGCGATCGGGTTTGGCTTTGTCGTATTTGTCGGATTTTGTCGCGCTTATCGACGGGGAGATGACCTTGTGCTGGAAGGCAAGGGCCCTGCCGTCGGGGGTGATGGCGCCTTTCATGGCGGAGAAGGTCATGGGGCGGAAGGGGCCGAGCTGGATATCGTCTTCGCGGGTCCAGATGACCTTGACCGGTTTGTTGATTTGCTTTGAGATCATCGCGGCTTCGCCGGCGTAGTCGGCTGCGAGTCTTCTGCCGAAGCCGCCGCCGAGGAAGGAGATATGGGCGGTGATGTTATCCTGGGGGATGCCGAGTGTTTCCGCGAGTTCGCGTTTGACAATACCGGCGCCCTGGACGGAGGTCCACACATCCACCTTGTCGCCTTCCTGCCAGTGGGCGAGGCAGTTCATGGGCTCCATGGTGGCATGGGCGACGACGGGTGTTTCGTAGAGGGCTTCGAGCTTGTGGGGCGCATCCGTTTCGGCCATGGCTTTGTCGAAGTCGCCGCTGTTGTGGGCGATGAGTCCATCGGTGGCGGCGAGGTCGCGGAGATGTTGTTCGTAGTTGGTCGTATTGAAGGTGTCGAAGCCCTGGTGATCCCATTGTACTTTCAGTGCCTTGCGGCCTTTGAGGGCGGCCCAGTAGTTGTCGGCGATGACGGCCACGCCTTCGTAGCGGTTCTTGCCCAGGACGCGTTCTGCTTTTACCGTCTTTATGACGCCTTTGACCTTGAGGGTAGCGCTGTCGTCATAGCCGACCAGCTTGCTGCCGAAGACGGGGCAGCGTTCAACGGAGGCGTAGACCATGCCCGGCAGTTCCATATCGATACCGTAGATGGCGCGGCCGGTGACCTTTAGCGGGATGTCGAGGCGGGGCATGGACTTGCCCAATATCTTAAAATCCTTTGGATCTTTCAGCGTGGGGTTGGCGGGTACTTCGAGGGTAGAGGCTGTTTCTACGAGCTCGCCATAGGTGAGCGTCCTGCCGGTCGGTTTGTGGACGATCTTGCCGTTTTCGGCTATGCATTCTTCTGTTGCGACGTTCCATTGTTTGGCGGCTGCGGCGCGGAGCATTTCTTTTGCGGCGGCGCCGACTTTTCTGAGGTTCGCGTAGCTGCCGCGGACCGAGGAGCTACCGCCGGCGGATTGGCCGGGGATATTCTTCTGGCCGCTGCTGGTGACGATGGTAACGGCGTCGAGGGAGACCTCGAGCTCTTCGGCGATGAGAGCGGGGATGGATTGATACGTACCCTGACCCATTTCGGGTTTGGGGTTGATTATGGTTATTTTATTGTTGGGTTCGATGATGATATAGGGGGTGATATTGGCGGCATCGATCGCGGCCTCGTCGATTGCGGCTGCATTGGTCGCGGCTGCGTTGATCCCGGCGGCGTGTAGTTTTGTGATGGCGGCATCGGCTTCTTCGGTGGTGGCGATGCCAAGGATGAGGACAAGGCCGGAAAGGCCGGTATGTTTGAGAAATTCGCGGCGGGCGATCTTATGTGGAGCGGACATGGTTCGTCATTTTTATGAATGCGTAAGCGACTTTTGCAGAGAGGCGGGGTGTGACGGCATGGCCGCGGCCTTGTGGATGGCTTTGCGGATGCGATCATAGGTCCCGCAGCGGCAGATGTTACCCTGCATGGCGACATCGATATCGGCGTCGGTGGGTTTTGGTGTGCGGTGAAGGAGAGCCACTGCGCTCATGATCTGGCCGGACTGGCAGTAGCCGCATTGGGGCACCTGTTGTTCGATCCAGGCTTTTTGAACGTTCTCTGCCTGCGGGTTGCCGGCGAGTCCTTCGATGGTGGTGATCTTTTGGCCTGCCACTGCGGAAACGGGAATGCCGCAGGACCGGACGGCGCTGCCCGCGAAATGGACGGTGCAGGCGCCGCACTGGGCGATGCCACAGCCGAATTTGGTCCCTTTCAGGCCGAGGAGATCACGGATGACCCAGAGGAGGGGCATGTCGGGTTCGGCATCCACCTGAACAGGCTTATTGTTAACAGTGAAAGAGTAGACAGCCATAGAGAAGAATTTGCTATAAATATACTTCAATTTGTCCTATTTTTATCCCACTCAATAATTCGTTAGTGTGCCTGAATATCTGAATTGTCCGAACTGGTTTCACCGGTTGCCGTCCATTTATAAGCTGCTTATCAGTTTTTGTGTCGCCGCGATCATTACTGCGGGCTTATGGCCGGTAAAGATGGAAGGCATGACGAGGGTCATGATCGGATGGGATTCTTTTAGCATTTGCATGATCATCATCAGCATCGTCATTTTTTCGAGCATGCGGCCGCGGCAGATCCGGGTGCTGGCCAAGCAGGAGGATGCGGGGCGGATCGTGGTTTTCTTAATCGTGCTGGCAGCTACCCTGGGGAGCCTGTTGGGAGTGTTGTTGTTGTTGCAGAATAAAGAACCCTGGCTATTGGGTAAGGGGATCGAGACGGCTATCTATATTACGGGTGTCATTACCAGTTGGATATTGTTGCATACGATGTTTGCGTACCGGTATGCGTTGTTGTATTACGGGGAGCATCCGCTGGACCCCGATATTCATACGGTGGGCTTGCAGATACCGAATGAGCTGTGGCCGGACTATCTTGATTTTGCTTATTTCTCCTTTGTGATCGGGATGACCTTCCAGGTTTCGGATATCGAGATCTCCTCGCGGTTGATCCGGCGGCTGGCGCTGGTGCATGGGATGCTTTCCTTCCTTTTTAATACGGTGATCGTCGCCTTGACGATCAATGTGATCGTGGATATCAAGGGCTAATTGTGGCGAATCCGCCCTATTTTACCTAAACCGATCGGAGATGGTGTAGGCGACCTTGTCATTGAGGCGAAAGAAGACGGCGGCGTTGATCTTGCGGATATGGCGGCGGCGGCGGCCGGTGAGCAGGCGGCCCTGGCTGTCGAAGTATTGGGGTTGCTGGAAGTAGGTGAGGATATAGTATTTTTTATTGACGAAAGGGGAATTGAAGGCGCGGGGCCAAAGGGAGAGGTAGATGAGAGAGTGGCGCTGTTCTTCGGCGTAGTAGTCGAGTTTGTCGATCCAGGTGCATTCCATGCTTCGCATCCGGGTGATGAGCCAGTTGATGGGGATGCTGTCATAGCCATATTTTTTCAGGGTATCCTGCAGCCGGGTCTCCCCGAACCGGTATTCATAGATATACGTAAGGGTGTCGGTGATGAGCTCCAGCGAGACGCGATCGAAGGGCCGATCGGTAAATTCGATGGAGAAGGGTTTTTGGCTGTATGCTTTTCGATAGGTGTCCTCGATGCTGTCCAGGGCGGGGTGGTGTCTTCGATAGTATTTGGTGATATTGAGCTTTGTGCAGGAGGTTGCGCCTGCTCCGGCGAGGAAGAGGGTGATGAACAGAAGATGATATAGAGTGGTCGTTCTCATGAGTGTTGCGGCGGGGTGCAGTGACTGACCCCGAAGAGTATTTTCTTCAGGAACCGGAGGTCTACCTGGCGGAGGGTGCGGCCGCCATAGTCCCAGTATACGAGGTCGACCCGGTCTGATTCTCCGGGCAGCCTGGTGATGCTTTCCAGGACGATGTAATGGGTCGGGAAGCTTCCCCTGAATTTATTGTGGTTCTTTTTGTGAAGATAGGTATTGTTGACATAGAGATAGGTGGTGCCGGTTTGCAGGCAGTTGGTAAGGTAGTCGAAGAGATGGTTGAAATGGGGCCGGAGGAGGTCGGAGCCGTGGGCTGTCACGTGCCAGCCCAGCATTTGACGGATCATGCGATTGAACTTGCCATAGTTGCAGGCGGCCCAGAAGGTGTCTTCGGATCCGGGGTGGAAGCGGCGGTTGAAAAAGTTGAGGTAGCTGCGGAAATGATCCGCGAGTGAAAGGAACCAGAGCTGGTCGGCCGGGCGGATGTCGAGGATGCCTTTGAAACGAAGGGTTCCGGCGGCCTGGTGGATCTCTTTGGAGGGGCGAAAGACGATGCCATTCCAGGAGGCTTCGCCCTCGAGGTAGAGGGTGAGCATGAAGCGGGTCCAGCCGACCGGGTCGTCCTGCAGGGGCAGATAGGTGAAGGCGGCATAGCCGCAGAAATTGGTGTTGCTGCCCTGGTAGATTTTCAGGGGTTCGGTGACGTTGGCTTTTAGATTTTCGATGAACAAGTTGAGCTTGATATTGGGCCACCAGAGGCTGGAATCGGGGAGTTTGGTGTTCTTTATTAATTCGAGGGCCTGCTGGCGGGCGGAGTTGCTATGTTGGGCGGTGTCGGCGGGAAGGCGCCAGAGGGTGTCAGCGAGCGGCGGCTTGATCCTGGGCGCGGCATTGGCGAACCCGGCGCGCCCAACGGCGAGGCTTAGGAGGAGCAGGATGATGTTGATTGGTGCGAAACGGTTCATTGGTTATCGTACAAATTTACCGGATATTGGGTAACTTTCGACACATAAAGAGGACGCTATGTATATACGTTATGGGTTATGGTTTGTTACATTTTTGGTTTTTTGGGGTGGGGTTGCGGGGCAGGAGAACCGGTTGCAATATGAGGAGCCGGCGAAGGTGTGGACGGAGGCGTTGCCGGTGGGGAACGGGCGGATCGGGGGAATGGTGTTTGGCGGGGTGAGCGAGGAGCGGATTGCGTTGAATGAGGCGACTCTGTGGTCGGGCGGACCGGTGCCTTCGGCGATCAACCCGGAGGCCAGGCAGTATTTGCCGGCGTTGAGGAAGGCGGTGATGGCGGAGGATTATCCGGAGGCGGATCGGCTGGCGAGGAAGATGCAGGGGGTATGGTCGGAGAGTTACTTGCCGTTGGGGGATCTGTTGATCCGGCAGGATATTGGCGGGAAGGCCCCAGCCGAGTACTATCGGGGGCTAAATCTCAGGGATGGGGTGGCCACTACGTTCTATCCGGTATACGGAGTTTGGTATTCGAGGGATGTGTTTGTATCGGCGCCGGACCAGGTAATGGTTATTCGATGGATGAGCAACAAGACGGGGGCGATCAATGTGCATATCGGTGGAACAAGCTTGTTGCAGCATATAAAAAAAGCGGGGGATGGATTATGGGAGATGGGGGGAAAGGCGCCGTCGCATGTGGAGCCCAGTTATGTGCAAAGCGATAATCCGGTGGTGTATGACGATCATAATCCTTGCCGGGGGATGGGATGGACGATGATGGCGAAGGCGGTGAATACGGGCGGAACAATGGACGTGGATACGAGCGGGATAACCGTGAGGGGGGCTAAGGAGCTGGTGTTGTATGTTTCGATGGCGACGGGCTTCAATGGGGCTTTGCGGTGTCCGGACGGGCGGGAAAGGGAGCGGGCACGGGCATGGCTGGATCGCGCGGTTGCCAAATCCTACGAGCAGGTGTGGGCGGATCATGTCGCCGATGTGCATAGCTATTTTGACCGTGTGAGCTTGCGGCTCGGGAAGCTGGAAGACCAGGTAAAGGAGCTGTCGACGGATGGGAGCCCCTCCACCGATGCGCGATTGGAGGCCTATACCAGGGGTGGGAGTGATCCGGGGTTGGAGGCTTTGTATTTTCAGTATGGGCGGTACCTGTTGATGAGCAGTTCGAGGACGCCGGGGGTGCCGGCGAATCTGCAGGGCATCTGGAATGCAGAGCTACGGGCACCGTGGTCTTCGAATTATACCAGTAACATTAATGTACAGATGAATTACTGGCCGGTGGAGGAATGCAATTTATCCGAGATGCATGCGCCGGTATTCGGGTTGCTGGAGGCGTTGGCGGTGACGGGTAAGCGGGCGGCACAGGAATTCTATGGTGCGCCGGGGTGGGTGGTCCATCACAATACCGATATCTGGGCGTTGGCGACGCCGGTGGGGGATAAGGGAAAAGGAGAACCGAAGTGGGCCAACTGGCCGATGGGTGGCGCCTGGATGGTGCGTGATCTTTGGGAGCATTTTTTGTTTACCCGGGATACTCTGTTCTTGCGGGATACGGCCTATCCTTTGATGAAGGGGGCGGCGGAATTTGTGCTGGGCTGGCTGGTGCCGGATGCGGAGGGGCGGTTGGTGACGGCGCCGTCGATGTCGCCGGAGAATGATTTTATTTATGCGGATAAGAAAGTGGGGGATGTGAGTGTGGCTACGACGATGGATATGGGCATCTGCCGTGATCTGTTTGGGGCGCTGTGGGAGGCGGGGAAGGTGTTGGGCGGGGATGCGGGATTCCTGGCCCGGGTCGGGGAGGCGAAGAAGAGGTTGTTCCCGTACCAGGTGGGGGCCCAGGGGCAATTGCAGGAATGGTATAAGGACTATTCGTCGCCCGACCCGCATCACCGGCATGTGTCGCATCTTTATTCGCTTTACCCGGCCGATGAGATCTCGGTGGCGCGGACGCCCGATCTGGCGAAGGCGGCGGAGAAGTCCCTCGAACTGCGGGGTGATGAGGGGACGGGCTGGAGCACGGCCTGGAAGGTTAATCTCGTGGCGAGGCTGCGGGATGGGAATCATGCCTACCGGCTGTTCCGCAACCTGTTGCGACTGACAAGGGCCAACGATATTCAGATGCACGGCGGCGGAGGCGCCTATCCCAATCTTTTTGATGCCCATCCACCTTTCCAGATCGACGGAAATTTTGGCGGGACGGCGGGCGTCGCGGAAATGCTGCTGCAGAGCCAGGATGGGGAACTGTCCCTGTTACCGGCGTTGCCGGATGCCTGGAAAGACGGCGCCTTCCGGGGCCTGGTCGCCAGGGGCGGGTTTGTGGTGGATGCGGAATGGAAGGAGGGTAAGGTAATTGCTGCAGTGATCCAACCGCGGGTCGCTGGAGTCTGCCGGGTGCGGACAGCGGGGCCGATGCGGTTGAAGGAAGCCGGATTGGGGTCTAAAAAGACTGCTGACGGTTGGGTATTGACTTTCAACGCCAAAAAAGGCCGGCGGTATGTGCTGGGATTGTAACTTTTTCCGGTGATGGATCGTCACAGAGAACCGGCATGCAACATAAGTTGCTGTGACCGCGTCTCTTTATCAAACAATCAAATTGCTATTTATGAAAAAAGTATTGTTTTTACTGGCTTTTGGGTTGCCCGTGGTCTCCCTATATGCTCAACGTGACCATGAACCCTATCTTCAAAAGAGTTTTGCCCGGGGGGCGGTCCATGAGCTGGAAGCCCAGACATCGGGTGGGAATATATCGGTTGTTGGGTCCGCGACCGGGGAGGCCCGGGTGGAGGTGTATGTCCAGGGCAACAATGGCAGGTGGAACCTGAGCCGGGAAGAAATAAAACAGCGGCTGGATGAGCAATATGATCTGACGGTGGAGCTGCAGGGCAATAAGCTGGTGGTGGTTGCCAAGTCGAAAAAGAATTTCAACTGGAACAATAATCATGGGGTTTCCATTTCCTTCCGCATCTTCACGCCGGTGGAGGTCAACTCGCATGTGCGGACCAGCGGTGGGAACGTGGATCTGAAAGATCTTTCGGGGAATGAGGATTTCCGGACCAGCGGGGGGAATATCGACGCCGAGCATCTTGTCGGAACTATCGTCGGCCGGACCAGCGGCGGAAATGTATCGATCAGCGACAGCCGGAACGATATCGACCTGCAGACCAGCGGGGGAAATATGGACGCCAAGAATTGCGAGGGGAAGGTTCAACTGGAAACGAGCGGGGGGAATGTCGGGCTGCGTGGCATCAAGGGCAGCATCCGGGCGACTACCTCGGGCGGCCAGGTAGAAGGCGGGCAGATAAACGGGGAGCTATATGCGCATACGTCTGGCGGGAATATCGATCTCAGCGATGTTAGCGCCAGTCTAGAGGCCTCGACCAGCGGCGGCAATATCCACGTTAATTTTCAGTCTACGGGGAAATATGTAAACCTTTCCAATTCCAGTGGGGATATCACGGTGCAGCTGCCGGGTAACCAGGGGATGGACCTGCGGATCAGCGGGGAGCGGGTGCATGTGACGGCCATGAATAATTTCCGGGGGGACCAGGATGAGCAGCATATCCGGGGGACCGTCAATGGCGGTGGGATCCCGGTGAAGGTAGATGGAAATGGGGGAAGCGTGCATGTGAGCTTTAAGTGATCAGTAAATTATTAGTTAGAGAGCCCCGGTCGTCAACCGGGGCTTTTTGTTATATTCAGCGGATGAAAAGGATACTTATCGCTTTGGCGTTCGCCCTGCCTGTTCAGTTCGGAACTGCTCAAACCACTATTGTTCGTGATCCGGAAATTGAGGCGATGGTAAAGGAGGTGAATGCGGACAGTCTGCAGTCTTATATTAAGTCCATGGTTGCATTTGGGACAAGGAGTACTGTAAGTTCGGTCACCGATAAGAAAAAGGGGATCGGAGCTGCGCGTAACTGGGTGCTTGGCCAATTTCAGCGATGGGCGGCTGCCTCGGGCGGCAGGCTGACGGCTTTTGTCGATACGACGACCTATCAGGCAGACGGCCGGAGGGTGAAGGAGCCGATCAACCTGGGAAACACCGTGGCCACTTTGAAGGGGACCGACCCTAATGACAACCGGATATTTCTGATCAGCGGGCACCTGGACAGCCGGCGGACGGATGTAATGGATGGAGTTAGTGATGCACCGGGGGCCAATGATGACGGCAGCGGGAGTGCGGCCGTTATGGAGTGTGTGCGGGTGATGAGCAAGCATTCTTTTCCCGCGACGGTCGTCTTTGTGACGGTGAGCGGTGAGGAGCAGGGTTTGCTGGGCGCCAACTATATGGCGAAGAAGGCAAAGGCTGCCAATTGGAATATCGAGGCGGTGCTGAACAACGACATCATGGGCAGCAATAACAGCAATGAGACGAATATCATCAACAATACCCAGGTGAGGGTCTTTAGCGAGGGGCTTCCGGCCTATGAGCTGGACAAGCAGGCCAAAAATATCCGGCAGCTGGGTTTGGAGAATGACGGGAAGGCGAGGCAGTTGGCGCGGTATGTAAAAGAGGTGGGGGAGCGGTATGTGGACAACCTGGAGGTGATGCTGATCTATCGCAATGACCGGTTTTTGCGGGGTGGGGATCATACTCCTTATGTCGAGAACGGGTATGCGGCGGTACGGATCACGGAGATGAACGAGAACTACAACCATCAACACCAGGATGTCCGGACGGAAAAGGGTGTGGTTTATGGCGATCTGCCGGAATTTATGGATTTTGAGTACCTGCGAAAGAATACGGCGATGAATCTGGCCAACCTGGCCAACCTGGCCAAGTCGCCATCGATGCCGCAGGAGGTGAAGGTCGAGGTGCGGAATCTGACGAACGGGACCCAACTGTCCTGGAAGGCGCCGGCGGCGGGAAAGCCTAAGGGCTATTATGTATTACTGCGGGAGACGACGAGTCCGGTATGGCAGCGGAAATTCCTTGTTACGGGTACGGCGGCGGACCTGCCTTATTCCAAGGATAACTACTTTTTTGCGGTACAATCGGTGTCGGAGGGGGGAAATGAGGGGTTGCCGGTGGTGCCGACACCTGGACGCTAGGGAGCTGCCTGTAACCTTTTATAGGGATGGTTCGTCCTATGGACTCAACCATTTGCCTAATGCTACGTAACTACTTCAAAACGGCGCTGCGGAACCTTTGGAAGAATAAGGGGTTTTCCGCCATTAACATTGTCGGGCTGGCCATTGGCCTGGCGACCTGTCTTCTGATCCTCATCTTTGTCATGGATGAGATGAGCTATGATCACTTCAATACCAATGCCGACCGGATCTACCGGTTGGATGGGGAGATCAAGTTCGGCGGGAACCATTTTATCCTGGCGGTGGCGCCGGCCCCGGCAGGGCCGACCATTCTCAGGGAGTATCCGGAGGTTTTGAAGGAGGTTCGCTTCCGGAATAACGGGGGAAGACTAATAAAGAAGGGGAACCAGAATATCAAGGAGGAGTCGGTGATCATGGTGGATTCGACCCTTTTTGATGTTTTTTCCCTGCCCATGATCGCCGGCGATCCCCATACGGCGTTGAAGGAAGGGCGGAGCGTGGTGTTGACGGAGAAAATGGCCAGAAAATACTTTGATGCCACGAATATTGTTGGGCGGACGCTGATGATCAATGATTCGGTTCCTTATAAGGTTACCGGAGTGATCAGAGATCTGCCGGCGCAATCGCATTTTCATTTTGACTTTTTTCTTTCCCTGACCGAGTCGGAGGAGGCCAAACGAACCGATGATGGGTGGTTGAGCAATAATTTCAATACTTACCTCGTGCTGCGGCCGGGTACGGATGTGAAGAAGTTCGAGGCGAAGATGAACCAGGGGATCCTCGTGAACCATGTCGCGCCGTTGATCCATGCGGCCGTGAACATCACGATGGCGGATTTCGAGAAGTCCGGGAACCTGGTGCGTTTTGGGCTAACTCCGCTAACATCGATCCACTTACACAGCAATAAGACGGCGGAGCTGGATGCCAATGGGGATATCAAATACGTCTATATCTTCGCCGCGATCGCGGCTTTTATCCTCTCGATCGCCTGTGTGAATTTCATGAACCTGTCGACCGCCCGGAGCGCCAACCGGGCCAAGGAGGTGGGTATCCGGAAGGTGTTGGGGTCGTTGCGCGGGAATCTTATCTCGCAGTTCATCATGGAGTCAGTGCTGATCAGTGGTTTCGCTATGGTGCTTGCTTTGGGTCTTGCTTATTTATTGTTGCCTGTTTTCAACGAGCTTTCCGCCAAACATATGGAGATCGGGCTTTTTTCCCGGCCCTGGCTGCTGCCTTCGATGGTGGTCCTGGTGCTGGCCGTCGGGTTACTGGCGGGGAGTTACCCGGCATTCTTCCTGTCCGCGTTCCGCCCGATCCTTGTGCTGAAGGGAAACGTGGCGGCGGGATTTAAGACCAGCTGGCTGCGCAATTCGCTGGTGGTGTTCCAATTCGGCATCTCCATCTTTCTGATCGTCGGTACGGCCGTCATTTACCGGCAGCTGGGCTATATCCATAACCGCGAGCTGGGCTTTAACCGGGAGCAGGTGATGGTGATCCACAACCCTTATGTTATGGGCAACCAGGCGAAGACCTTTAAGGACAAACTGTTAAATCTGCCGGGTGTACAGGGTGCGACGCTGACGGGTTATTTGCCGACCTCGGACAACCGGAATGACGACGCCATTTTCTTGTCGCCGGACCTGGACATCAAGAAATCGATCAGCATGCAGACCTGGCCCGTGGATGATCAGTATATCCCGGTGCTGGGCATGAAGATGGCGGAGGGAAGGAATTTTTCGAAGGAATTCCTTACTGATTCGAACGCGGTGATCGTGAATGAGGCGGCGGTGCGATTGATGCAGGGACAGAAACCGTTGGAGTCGAAACTGTATGAGATCGATGATATCAAGACCAAGAAGACGAAAGAATATCATATCGTCGGGGTGGTGAAGGATTTTAATTTCAATTCACTTCGGGAGAATGTTACGCCGGTGGTGCTTTTCCTGCAACGGGATTTTGGGCAACTTGCGTTGCGGGTGAGCACCAAGAATATTCATCAGCTGGCCGGGCAGATCGAGAACGAGTGGAGAAAGATGGCGCCATCGCAACCGTTCGCCTATAGCTTTATGGATGACGAGTTCAATAATATTTACCGGACCGAGCGGCGAATGGGTGGGATCTCGCTTTCTTTTTCCCTGCTGGCCATCTTTATTGCCTGTCTGGGATTGTTTGGGTTGACGGCTTACGCGGCGGAACAGCGGACCCGGGAAATCGGTATCCGGAAGGTGCTGGGTGCGTCGGTGACGGGGATCATCCGCCTGCTGTCGAAGGATTTCCTGCGGCTGGTGGTGATCTCGGCGGTGATCTCGTTCCCGCTTGCCTGGTGGGCCATGCATACCTGGCTGCAGGATTTTGCCTATCGGATCACGATCGGCTGGGAGATATTTGCGGTGGCGGCGGTGATCGCCGTGGGGATCGCGTTGCTGACGGTGAGTTTCCAGGCGGTGCGGGCGGCGTTGGCGAATCCGGTGAAGTCGTTGCGTAGCGAGTAGGCTATTTTGCAAATAACTGGCTGATGTCCTGAAAGGCTTTAAACTCGAGGGCGTTGCCGGAGGGGTCGAGGAAGAACATGGTTGCCTGTTCGCCGGGGAGGCCTTTGAACCGGATATAGGGTTCGATCACGAATTTTATTCCCTTAGCTTTCAGGCGGCGCTCGAGCGCGTGCCAGTCTTCCCATTCCAATACGACTCCATAGTGGGGGACGGGAACATCATGGCCATCGACCGGGTTGTGGTGGAGGTCTTTTTCGGCGGCGGGCTTTGGTTTGAGATGGATGACGAACTGATGGCCGAACAGATCGAAGTCGACCCATTGGTCGCTGCTTCTGCCTTCTTCGCAGCCCAGAACATCGCGATAAAATGCCCGGGTCTCGACGAGATCATAAACAGGGACTGCAACGTGGAAAGGAGTGATCTTTTTCATGTGGCCGAAAATACGATGGAATCCCCTATCTTAATGGGCAAATTTTAGCTATGACCAGGTGTTTTTTGCCGGCTTTGCTACTTTGTATCGGACTTAGCTGCGTGGCGCAGAAGAGGATCGTCGTATATCAGTCCGATTTCGGGCTGAAGGATGGGGCGGTATCGGAGATGAAGGGGGTGGCGATGAGCGTTTCGCCCGATCTGAAACTGTTCGATCTGACGCACGAGATCCCCGCGTATAACATCTGGGAGGCGGCCTACCGGTTGCAGCAGACGGTTCCTTACTGGCCGGCGGGAACGGTATTCGTTTCGGTCGTTGACCCGGGTGTGGGGACATCGAGGAAGTCGGTGGTGTTGCAGACGAAGACCGGCCAATACATTGTGACGCCGGACAACGGTACGCTGACGCTGATCGCTGAATCGTTGGGTATTGCCGCGATCCGGGAGATCGATGAGGCGGTGAACCGGCGGCAGGATTCCAAAAGATCCTACACCTTTCACGGCCGCGATGTGTATTCGTATACGGGGGCGAGGCTGGCGGCGGGGGTGATCTCCTTTGAGCAGGTCGGGCCGTTGCTGCCGAAACAGGAAGTGGTATCGATCGCGTATCAGCATGCGGTGATGGAGGGAATGGTGATCAAGGGGACGATCCCGGTGCTGGACGTTCAATACGGGAATGTATGGACGAATATTCCCGGCGAGCTGTTCCAGAAACTGGGGGTGAAATTTGGAGAGGCGATCGAAGTGCGGATACTGCATGGAGGCCGGGAAGTATATCAGGGGGAAATGCCCTATTCGGAGACGTTTGGGGCGGTCGATCTGGGGAAGCCCCTGGCCTATCTGAATAGCCTGCTGCAATTATCCTTTGCCTTGAACCAGGGTAATTTCGCGGCTAAACACGGGATCGCCAGTGGCGGGGATTGGACGGTGGAGGTCAGGAAGAGATCATAGATACAGCTGGACCATGTGACGCCAATAGCGGGCTTTGTGGGATTCCCCGTCCCAGAGGTGGAGTGCGTTCCAGATGCCTTTATTCCAGAGAGCGTTGCTGATGGATTTGTTGTTGTCGAGAAAGACGTCTTTTTCGCCGACGACGAAGACGATCTCCATGGCTTTCAACTGGCCGATCAGCTGCGGGTCGCTCAGGTTTGGGATGAAGCGTCCGGGCATATTAAAATATATGTTCTCGTCGATATAGCCGTCGAAAAGATCGTCAAAATGTTCCATTGTGGTGGTAAGATCGTAGCGCCCGCTGAGACCGACCATTTTGTGAAAGAGAGTGGGATATTTGAAGGCGAGGTTGGCGGCATGATAGGCTCCGAGGCTGCAGCCGGCGGCGACGAGTGTCGGGTGAGGGTTCAGGCTCCGGACGAGGGGCACGACCTCCTGCAGCAGATATCTTTCATATTCGAGATGGCGGATAATGCGTTGGGCGGGATGGAGCTCTTTGGAGTAGAAGCTTTCCCGGTCGATGCTGTCGAGGCAGTAGACCTGGATAAAACCCGATTCGATCTTTTTACGCAAGGCCTCGATGACCTGCCAGTCCTCATAGTCAAAGAAGCGGGCCGTGCGGGTGGGAAAGAAAAGGACCGGGTCGCCGGCATGGCCGAAGACCAGCAGTTCCATGTCTCTTCCGAGCTGGTTGCTGTTCCATTTGTAGTATTCTCTTTTCATGTGGTCCTCGCCGATAGGTATTGCCAAATGATCTCTTTCCATAAAGCATAGCCTTTATCGTTGATGTGGAGTCCATCGGGTTCCAGAAATTCCCGTTTCGGATAGCCGGCGTTGTCGGTCATCCGGTTGTATATATTTATGAAGTGCAGGTTGTTGGCCTGCCGATCTATTTCTTCTGCGATGATCTTATTGGTATAGCGGATGCTATCGACGATATTCCAGCGGGTGATGCTGGGTTTAATGGAGATGAATGCGAGGGGAATGTCGCCGAAACGCTGGCGGGTGCGCGTCACCAGCTGTTGGAAGAAGATGAACACCTCTTCCGGATGGCGCCCGTCGCCGAGGTCGTTGTCACCGGCATAGACGATGATCTGTTGGGGGTTGAAGGGGGATACGAGGCGATCGAAGAACCAGTCGCATGCCGCGAGCGTGGAGCCGCCGAAGCCCAGGTTCACGGGATGGTAGCCTGCGAAGTCCTCGTTCAGGCTTTCCCAAAGCCGAATGGAGGAGCTGCCGTAGAAGAGCAGTTTGGGTTCGTACGTAAGCGCTGCTCTTTCCTGTTCCAGTCTTTGCACTTCGTTTTCGTACCAGACCATAGAAGGGGTTTGCTTATCAAATATAAGCTATCGGACCGAGAACCCCTTCTATGGTCGAATTGGTAAACTTAAGATAACAGGGATGCGGCGGATAGGGGACCGGGTTTGATGTTTTGATTGACGCAGAAAAGATTTGTTGGGTCGTATTTTCTTTTTATGGCTTCCAGGCGTGGATAATTGTCGCGATAGGTTGCTTTTATCCGATCGTCCCCTTCTTCCATCATAAAATTGATATAGGAGCCGCCGGCGGAGTGTGGGTGCAGGGCTTGCCAATAGCTGCGGGCCCAGCCTGTGATCAGCTCATCGTTGGCCGGATCGGGATCGACGCCTGCGATGACCATGGCCCAGGTGGCGCTGCGATAATTCCAGGCGGTCTCTTTGTTACCGACCCGGGCGGCTGCGCCGTTGATGGGATAGAGGTGCATGGTTGAGAGGGGCGTTGGCAACTTTGCGCCATATTGCAGGTGAATGGCGATGGCCTCGTCGGTGAGCTCATTGACATAGTCGCCTTTCCAGTACCAGCTGTATCCGGGAGGATAGAGACCGTCGAACATATTTTGCAGGGCAGGGAGCGGCAACGGGCCCACGAAGTCCAGTGCGGGTTCGCGGAAGCTCCGGATGGATTGCAGGAAGGGGCCGGCTTTATCGGGGTCACCGGAATAGCACCAGACGATGCCGCACATTTTTTTCCCATGCAGGTGTTCGGGGAAGGGAGCGCCGGCGGGGACGGTCAGGAAGGCAAAGAACCCATTGACCTCGTCGGGTGCGTTGCGGATGTATTCCCGGTACCATTTAAGGACATTGGATGTTTCCGCCATTTCCCAAAGCATGGGGCCTGCGTAAACCGTATGTACAGGTTGCAGGCGGAAGAGGAAGGAGACGACGACGCCGAAATTGCCGCCGCCACCGCGGATCGCCCAGAAGAGGTCGGCATTTTCGCGGCTGTTGGCTTTTACGAAGCTGCCGTCCGCGAGGATTATATTGGCCTCCAGCAGGTTGTCGATAGCCAATCCAAAATGGCGGGTAAGGTAACCGAGGCCGCCGCCCAGGGTTATCCCGCCCACGCCGGTGGTGGAGATGATGCCGCTGGGGATGGCCAGGCCAAAGGCATGGGTGACATGATCGATATCGCCGAGCGTGTTGCCGGCCTCGACCCAGGCCGTTCTTGCCTGCGGATCGATATGGATGCCTTTTAACCCTGACAGATCGATCACCAGCCCGTCGTCGCAGACGCCCAGTCCTGCGCCGTTGTGGCCGCCGCTGCGAATGGCGGTGATGAGCTGGTTCCCGCGGGTGAAATTCACGGCTTCGATGACGTCCGCCACATTGGCGCAACGGGCGATAAATGCAGGTCGTCGGTCGATCATTCCATTGTAGACCTTTCGGGCGGCGTCATAGTCTTTATCGCCCGGCATGAGCAGGGCTCCGCGCAGACGGACTCTGAGATCGGAGATGATTGTCGTTGTCATAGAAAAATTTGATCGGTTTGAATGGACCGTATTTATGTTGCCCGGTGGGGAAACTGTCTGCGTAGGGGCCAAAGGGATGATCAACAGGCTTACGGGTAATGTCGGGCCAGTCTTTCGGGAAGGCTTTTTCCGGCCGGGGCCGGCTGTTAATAAAGGCGGCGACATCCCATGCCTCTTCATCCGAGAGGGCGGGTGCATCGCGGGGGCGATCGAAGGGCATATTCTCTTTTACATAGCCTGCCAGGCGGCTGAGGCGGAAGAGTCCGGCGCCGGTATTGAAGCTATGCTCGCCCCAGAGCGGCGGGTAGGTATAGCCGGTGCCGTCGGCGTTGAGCGTGCCGTTGCCCTGGGCGCCGTGACAGCGCTGACAGCTGGCCTCGTATACGGAGCGGCCTTTTTCCGGGTCCGCGGCGCGGCTAAGAAAGGGAAGGTCCCTGATGCCGGTGCCTTTGGGTTTTGTTCCTTTTGGGACGTTTTGTCCGAGCCATTTCATATAGGCGAGGATCGCCGTCATTTCGCGGCTGGAGGTGTCCAGCGGGCGGCCGTTGAGACTTCTTTCGATGCAATCGTTGATCCGTCGGCAGATGGTTTCCAGGGATCCGCTGCGGTCCCGGTATTTTGGGTAGGTGGAGAATACGCCGCCATAGTTATTCCCCCATTTTTTTGTACCGGCTTCGAGATGGCAGTTTTGGCAGTTCATGCCGTTGGAGAGGGAGGTTAACCGTCCTTTTGGTCCGAGGTATAGGGCGGTGTTGGCGATCAGATCCCGGCCGTACCGGATGAGCCTGCCTTCATCCGTGGCCGGGATCTGCGCCGTATCGGGCGGTTGCCAGATGTATTCTTTTTTTGTCCCCCGGTTACAGGAACACACTATAACGAGGAGGATGATATACCCTTCTTTCAGCCGCATATCTTAGCCGCAGAAGACATATGAACAGCCGTGTTCCTGAGCGCGGGTGACCGCCCAGACGCCGGAGGGCATCGGCTGGATGCCGGGCAGGAGGCCGGACAACCAGTCTTTTTTTACTTCTGCGGGGTCGAGGCTGCCGGCAATCGCCGCGCTGTATACCGTCAAGGCCACGTCGCACACGCAGAACAGGACCCCGCTGGCCTGCAGCTGGTCGATGCCGATATCCACGTTGCCCAGGCCGGGAACCTGAAAGTCGCCGGGCATGGGTTTCCAGAAGGGGTTGCGGGTGGATGGGGCTTTTGTTTTCGGGTCGTTGATCTTGAATACCTCCCCGAATTTATATTTTGCCCAGAGGCGGTCTTCCATGGCATAAGGGATGCTTTCATGCCGGAGGACAACGACGACATTGTTCTCTTTCTCGGGAGTCCCGGTGGCGATATTGGTCATCAGATAGACCTTGGGCCAGGCGAAGGGAAAGATCTCATGCGGTTCGGTGACATCGAGGACCATGCGGTGCTTGCCTTTGAGCTGGCTGAACCAGGCGTCGGGGTCCGCGGCGGGGGAAGTGTAGCCGGTTGCGGGGGATGCGGACAGGGTGAAAGGGAGGTTCAGCGCGGTGAGAGCGGCGGCGCCGGCGGCTATTTTGCCGAGGAATTGGCGCCGGGGTGCATTCAATTCGGAAGGAGGATGTTGCATAGATCGTTTTCCTATAAAAATAGGGTTGCCTGCGGGGGCTGTCAATCGCATGATAATGCTGTTTACAGGATATTATCGCGGAGAGCTTTGGAGACGGCCTCGCGGCCGCAGTTGACATGAAGCTTGGAGTAGATGTTGCGGATGTGGCCGCGGACGGTGTCGAGGCTGATGTGACACTGGCTGGCGATCATTTTATAGCTGTAGCCTTTTACGAGGTATTTCAGCACTTCTTTTTCGCGCTCGGAAAGATGGTATTGGAGGCGGGCCGGATTAGCGGGCCGGAAGAACTGAAGCACTTTCTTTGCGATGACGGGTGAGAGCGGGGCTCCGCCGTGGAGTACGTTCTCGATGGCTTCGAGCAGGTGGACGAAGGAAGTGTTCTTCAGGATATACCCGTTGGCGCCGCCGCAGAGACATTTGAACAGGCGATCGTCGTCTTCCAGCACAGTGTGCATGATGATGAAGGTTTCGGGTCGATGTTCCTTTATGATGCGGAGGCCTTCGATGCCGTCTACTCCGGGCATGTCGATGTCCATGATCACGACGTCGGGTTGATGTTGCCGGACGATGTCCGCTGCCTGGGCGCAATTCTCGTAGTCGCCGCAGACGGCGTACCCTTCTACGCCGCTCAGCAATACCGTCAGCGTTTCGCGGAGCCGGGAGTTGTCTTCGAAGATGGCAATGGTGGTGGCCATATTGAGGGTTAAAATTAGCCGCGGGGGATCGATTGTCAATAGCATGTTTATGCTATCCGGTATCCAGGATGATGGTGGTCCCTTGTTGGAAGCGGGACCGGACCTCCAATTTCCAGCGGTGTTGGCGGGCGCGTTCGCGCATGTTCTTGAGACCGTTGCCGGTGGCGTCGGCGACGGCGTCGAAGCCGGTACCATTGTCGGCGATCTTCATGCACAGCGATCGTCCTGAAAGGTAGAATTGAACCATGGCGCGGGTGGCTTTTGAATGCCGGACCATATTGTTCAGGGCTTCCTTGAAAATGAGGTAGAAATCCCGGCGTTGCCGCATCGTCAGGCGGAGGCGTTCGACTTCGGGGATGATCTCGGCCCGGAGCTCGATCCTGTTTGCTTCGAGCAGGTTGGACGCGTAGTGAAGCATCCGGGGCAGGGCTTCGCCGAGGGTGTCGATGTCCGGGTTGATGCTCCAGACGATCTCGCGCATGGATTCCGATACGAGCTGGCTGTCCTGGTAGATGCGTTCGAGGATGCTGCAGACGGCTTCTTCGTTGTTTAGCTGTCGTTGGGCCAGCAGGCTGCTGAGGGAAATATTTGTCAGGTTGGCGCCGACCTCGTCGTGGAGGTTGCGGGAGATCTCGCTGCGGATCTGGCGGGTACGATTCGATTGTCTTTTGCGATAAACATAAAGGGTGACGATACCGGCCGAAATGATCCCGATGAGCAGGACAAAGAAACCCGCGGTTTGGTTAAAGGGAGGCTCGATACGGAAGTTGATGGTAGCCAGGGAAGGGGATGCCGTTGCGTCGGGCGCGGCGGCTTTCACCTGGAAGGTATAGCGTCCCGGCGGAAGATGGCTGAAATTGATCTGGCGTTGCTTCCCTGCCGATACCCAACCGGTGTCGGCGCCGATGAGCCGGTAGAGATAACGGGTGGAGGGGCCGTCGATGAGATCGACTGCGGCGTATTGGATGGAAATGTCGTTCTGCTGAGAGTGAAGGACGAGGGGTTTGTCCCCTTCGGGGCGGCGGGGAGACCCGTTGACCTGCATGGCCGTGATGAAGGTCCTTTTGGTCGTCTGCCCGGGGGAGATATTTGCAGGGTCGAAATAAAACCAGGCGCCGTGACCGCCGGCATACATTCTTTTCCCGGCGGTGTCGTAAAAGAAACTGCCTGTGGGATAGGTCACCGGGAGACCGTCTTTTGCCGTGTAGTTGGAGAAGGTTTCCGTGCGGGGGTCGAAGCAGACGAGACCGCCTTCGGTCACCATCCAGAGTCGTTGCCGCCCGTCTTTGCGGATATCGGTGATGTGACAGTTGTTCAGTCCGTGTTCACGGTCATAGTACGACACCGTTTTGCTGCGGAGATCGAATTTCAGGAGTCCCCCGGTGACATCGCCGAGCCAGAGAACGGTGTCGGCCTGGCAGCAGATGCCCCGGAGGGGGCCGATGCGCTTTGGGTTTGCGGCGGGCAGGGCGACCGTTGTGAAACGACGGGTTTTACGGTCCCAGTGAACGAGGAGGGTGCTTGCGTCGTTTGTGAACCAGAGATCCTCGTTCGCATCCTCTGTGACATCGGTGGGATAGCGCAGCGGATAGCCGTCGGTGGTATTGCCCGGGTACCAGGTGAAGTGATGGGAGCGTTGGTCATAGATGCAGAGTCCTTTTCCTTTTCCCAGACCCATCCAAAGGAGGCCATGGCTATCAAGATATTGGGTCGTGATGGCGACGGAATCGAGCGCCGGCGGTTTGTCTGCATAGCCGACGAGTCGACCGGACTTACCGGTGCCGGTCCGGTACCAAAAGAGACCCCTTTGGGTTCCCAGGAAAAGGGTATCCTTGTTTTGCCGGCTGATGTTCCAGACGAAGTTAGACCAGGTATCGTCGCCGGTACCGGTCAATTTGTGTTGGGTCTGACGGCCGGTGGCAAGATCGATCCCGAAGAAGCCATCGCCGTATGTACAGACCCAGAGAGTGGGACCGAGGCGCTTGCAGGATATCACTTCGTAGCGGATGGGTCGTTGGGTCCGACGATCGATGAGACTTGTCCCGTTGAAATATTGACGGGAGGGTGAGATCTTTTGCAGGCCTTCTTTTGTCGTCGCCAGCCACCAGTTGCCCTGGTGATCCCGGAGGGCCGTTTGGTATTCGCTTTCTTCGAAGAGCAGGGGGGAGAGCGTTGTGAGGCGGGGGGCGCCGGAGCTCCACGTCAGGGGTATGATCAGCAGGCCGTAATTGTGCAGGAGGAGGAGGAGGCGGGAGGAGTCGATGGCCACCAGCTGCTGGGACCAGGAGATGAAGGGATATTTGTTATAGGGAAAGTAGCAACTGCTTTCTTCCCTGCCCTGTTCATCGAGGATGAGCAGGCTATCCTTACCGGGTGGAATAGAGACCAGGTGCCGGTTAAATATTGGGAAGAGCCGGCCGGGTGGAAAGACGCCGGCGTCGCCGACCGGCAGATAGGGAGGGGGATGCCGATAGCGAATGAGGCTATCCGTTGCCGAAGAGTAAAGCGCCCAGCCCGTGTTGAGATAGAGCAGGACGTCCCCATTAGAGAGCGGGACCATCTTTTCCACGAAGCTGAGCCTCTCCCTGGCCGCGTAGGATTCGGTGAATGGGGAGGGAATGATCTTTTTCAGCTGGTGTTTGGCGTCGAAAATATAGATGCATGCGCGGGAGGCGGCCCAGCAGTTACCGCGAGTGTCGGCGATCAGCTGGGTGATCGTGTTGTTGTAGAGGTCGAGGGCGGGCTGGTGGTGGGAGTAGAAATTTCGAAAGACGCCGGCGTTGGTGTTAAAGAAGCTGATGCCGGCCGACGTGCCAACGGCAAGCTCGTTACCGGGGAGTTTCAGCAGGCAGTTGATGTAGCTGTAAGGAAGAGAATTCGTATCGGGTCCGTGCATGAAGTGGACGGTTTCCGTTCCGTCGAAGCGGTCGAGGCCGTCGGGGGTAGCGATCCAGAGGAAACCGTTGTCGTCCTGGACGAGGTCGGTGATAATGTTGCTGCTGAGGCCTTCGTTGATGCTCAGCTTTTCCACAAAATGGGGGATACCCTGTGCGAAGGAGGCATTGGGGGGGGAAAATAAGGTTAGCAGGCCGAGTACTATGATACGGCTCCTTGTCATTTCTATAAAGGTAAACAATTAGGAGGGGCTATTCGAGGATTTCGGGGTGGCTTTTGATCCGGTCGCTATGGAACTTGTTGATCCGGCCCAGCAGGCTGACGAGCAGGCTTTTTTCGTCTTTATCGAGGGCATCCAGGAAGGAAGTGTGGACGGGGGAGAGGCGGTGGTAGCCCTGTTCGAGGATCTTTCTCCCTTTATCGGTGATGCTGAGCAACGCCGAGCGGCGGTCGTCGGGGTCGGGTCTTTCGGCGATGAACCCTTTCAGCGCGAGGCGCCTGGTGATCTCAACTCCGGTGGAGTTCCCGATCAGCAGTTCGCGGCAGAGTTCTTTTTTGTTGGGGTGATCCATGATGGCGACGTGGACGACCGCGGAGAATTCCATGTCTTTTGTGAAGCCGAGATCTTTGATGACGGGTTTTGAAAAGAGGCGGAGGATACGATGGTTGCGGGCGATCAGGAGGGCGCCCTGGGCGGTGTCGTCCAGCGGTTGAACGGGCGGCTTGGGTTGGGCGGCGGACTGGTTTTGGGGCTGCGGCAGTGGCTGGTTTTGGGGCTGTGGCTGGTTTTGGGACGGCGCCGATGCGGGGTCGTTTGCCAGGATCCATCTTGCAAAACCCGTTACATCGCCGTCCGGGTATTCGGTGGTGTATTTCTCCCAGGCTGATAATAAAGGGATTACAGATCTTGCCAGGCCGCTCATTGGTTGAAACGATTTTGATCCAAGTTACAAAACTAATTAAACAAAATTGTTTTATATGGCTCGGGGGATCGGATGAGCTATATTGCTCAAAAATCGACGATGCGGTATTTGTTTATCGGAATGCTGGCTATTTGTGGACGGGTGGCGGCCCAGGCTCCTGCTTTTGATTCGGGATCGGTGGTTGCAGAGGGCGCGATCCAGCCGCAGCTCGTCGCTCATCAATTTGCTTTTACGGAAGGAGCGGCGGTGGATAAGGCGGGAAACGTGTTCTTTACCGATCAGCCCAATAATAAGATCTGGGAATATACCCTGGAGGGAGAGCTGGTGCTGTTCCTGGACAGCGCGGGGCGGTCGAACGGGATGTATTTTGATCCCGGCGGGCGGCTGGTGAGCTGTGCGGACGAGCAGGAGCAGTTGTGGTCGATCGGTCCGGACAGGCAGGTAAAGATCTTGTTGCGGGATATCGGCGGCCGGCGGCTGAACGGCCCGAATGATCTTTGGATCGATGCGAAGGGGGATCTATTTTTTACGGACCCATATTATCAGCGGCCTTATTGGAGCCGGACGCGTTCCGAGCTGGATGGGGAGAAGGTGTATTATCTGCCGCGTGGGGCGAAGCAGCCGGTGGTGGTCGCCGCGGATCTGAAGAAGCCGAACGGGATCGTGGGTACACCGGATGGGAAGACGCTTTATGTGTCTGATCTCGGGGATGGGAAGACTTATGCGTATTCGATCCGTGGTGGCCGGCTTTCCGACCGGCGGGTATTCTGTCTACAGGGGTCTGATGGGATGACGCTGGACGAGCGGGGGAATGTGTATTTGACGGGGGATGGGGTGACGGTGTATGACCCGTCGGGGAAGAAAATTGCGCATATCCCGGTTCCGGAGAAATGGACCGCAAATCTTTGTTTTGGGGGCAAGGACCGCAAGACTTTGTTTATTACCGCGTCGGAGGGGTTGTACCTGCTTCGGATGAGGGTGAAGGGGGTGGAGTAGGCGCTTTTGTGGTGGCGGCCTGACCGGCCGCCTTAGTGGGCGACCAGGAACTGTTCGATCATCTCGCGGTAGGCTTGTAACGTGTCGGGTTTGGCGACAACGTCCTGGGCGCCCAGCTCGAGGCATTCCTGGTAAAAGTCCTTTACCTGGTAGGTGGAATAGACGATGGTAGAGATGTTGCGGTAACGTTCGCTTTCCTTTAGAAAAATAAGACTTTCCTTTCCCGTCATCTTAGGCATATTCTGGTCGAGGATGATCATGTCGGGCAGGTCGTCGTCGGTCATTTTATCCAGAAGGGCTACCATCTCGAGTCCGTTCCCGGCTGTGACGACCATGACTTCGGGATCGATCCCCTGAAGGACCTCCTCGAAGATCTGCCGGTCGTCGGCATCATCGTCCACCAGGATTATTTTCTTGTACTTCAACATACTCTTCATTTAACCCATCAATGAGCGAGGGGTAGTACGATATCAAATTGGGTTTCTTTCTCCTCGGTACGATGGGCCGCGGTGAGACCATTATGCCGTTCAATGATCTTTTTTGTTATTGCTAATCCTATGCCCGTACCCTCGAATTTATCCTTTGAGTTCAGGGGGATTTTGTGATCCTTCTTTTTGGTCAGCTGCAGCCGGCCTTTGCGAATGGTGATGAAATCTGTGTTTTGGATAACGTACATGCGTCTTCGTTCGATCTCCTGATTACCACTGCGGTCCGGATCAGAGTTGGGGTTGGAGCTCGTGTTCATCGATCCAGTTTTTGAACGTGATGAATGTGTCTTCGGCGCCGGCGATGATCTCCCGGCGTTGTTGCGGCGATCGGGGACGATCCAGAAAATCCTTGAAGGATTGCCACATATGGCCTGTTTCCGCACCATAGCTGTTAAAGAAAGAAAGCCCTTTCATCGAGTCCAGCTGCCGGCTGATCATGGCTGCGATGATGCGTCCGCCCAGCGTACTTCCTTCGAGAACATAGAGAGCCCCGAGGGCGCGCTCATAGGTGTCGATGACCGGAAGGTGCCGGCAGAGGTCTGGTTGGGCGGCTTCGGTACCGAATTCTTTTATATCCCAAAGGATGGATTCGGCGCGACTTCTTTTTACGATCTCCGGAAAATTGTCCGGGGTCAGGTGCCGGCGTATCCTGTCTTCCAATGGTGCATAGAATCCATAGAGCCAGGTGAGCATTTGGACGTAGTCCTGGTCGGTAGAGATCCTTTTGAGGGCGAGGATCATCTTTTTCTCCGTAGCCTGGTGGATGGCTTCGGTAGTTTCCTTTAATTCGGCTGTCAGTTGCATCCTGTTTTTGTTTGATGTGTGGAAAGAATGGGGAACTAATTCCCCATTCTTCTCCATTACTCCCTGGGCACGATCCTATCGCTTCAATGGAGCAGCAAATTATCCATTGGGAGAAAACAAAAACACGGCCATTTTTGGAGGGGCCGGACGAATTGTGATTACCGGGCGGAGGTCTTTTGCAGGCGGATGATGACGAGCTTTGAGACGGGTGTATTGCTTTTTTTGGCGACGCTGTCGATCGGCACGAGGACATTCGTCTCGGGATAGTAAGTCGCCGCGCAATCGCGGGGGATCGGATAGGGGACAACGACGAAGCTTTTTGCCATGCGATGAGCGCTGTAAATGTCTACGATATCGTTGGGTTTGAGGTCCTGCTGCCGCATGTCCTCTTCGTTGAGGAAGATGACGCGTCTTTCGTTGAAGACCCCGCGATAGCGATCGTTGAGCCCGTAGATGGTAGTGTTGAACTGATCATGACTGCGGATCGTCATCATCATCAGCTCCCCTGGCTGCAGCGTGATCGTTGCCGGGGTGGCTATATTGAACTGCGCTTTTTGATCGGGGGTGTTGAATTTCCCTTCCCTTGGTCCGTTCGGCAGATAGAAACCACCGGGTTTGCGTACCCGCTCATTGTATCGTTCGAAGCCCGGAATGGTGCGTTCGATGTCTGTGCGGATAGCGTCATAGTCCCTTTCATAGGCGTCCCAATTCACCTTTGTGTTCTTTAGAGTCGCTTTGGCGAGCTTACAAACGATCGCCGGTTCGCTCAGCAGGAGGGTCGAGACAGGAGTGAGCACCCCTTGTGAGGATTGGACCACGCCCATGGAATTTTCGCAGGAAACGAGCTGTTCCCGGCCGCCGGTATAGTCGCGATCGCTGCGGGCGAGACAGGGCAGGATAAGGGCTTCTTCCCCGTGGACGAGGTGACTTCGGTTGAGCTTTGTCGATACGTGGACGGTCAAGCGGCAACGGCGAAGGGCTTCCGCGGTGTATTCGGTGTCGGGTGTGGCGGATAAAAAGTTTCCGCCCATGGCGAAGAACACACTCGCCTTGCCGTCGTGCATGGCTTTTATGGCGTTGACGACGTCGTAGCCATGGTTTTGAGGAGGGCGGAAGTTGAAGATCTTTTCGATGGAGTCGAGGAACTTCTGAGTGGGCCGTTCCCAGATACCTACTGTCCGGTCGCCTTGTACGTTGCTGTGGCCACGGACGGGACAGGTGCCGGCGCCGGGTTTGCCGATGCTGCCTTTTAAAAGCAGGAGGTTGGCGATCTCTTTTATCGTGTCGACGGCGTTTGTGTGTTGTGTGAGGCCCATGGCCCAGCAGATGATGATCTTTTTTTTGTGTTTTATGATCCCGGCCGCTTTTGTGATCTCTTCGGTTGGGATACCACAGGCTGCCGCGAGACCGGGCAGGGAAACTTTTTGAATATGTTGAATGAACGCCTCATAGCCGGTGGTATTCTTTTGTATGAAGTCGAGGTCGAAGACGGTGCCGGGGGCTTTTTGCTCTTCCTGCCAGAGAAGAAGCTCGATGGCCTGGAGCAGGGCCATATCGCCATTGAGCTTTATGGGCAGGTAGAGGTCCGTCAGCGGAGTTGCGAGGCCTAGGATGCCTTTCAGCTGCTGGGGATTGTTGAAGGCCATGAGGCCGGTCTCGGGGAGGGGGTTGACGGAGATGATGGTGGCGCCGTTGTTCTTTGCTTTTTGCAGGGCCGTGAGCATGCGCGGGGCGTTGGTGCCGGGGTTCTGGCCCATGATGACGATGACTTCCGCTTCGTGGAGGTCTTCGAGGGTTACGGAGCCTTTACCGAGGCCGAGGGATTCGCCGAGGGCGACTCCGCTGGATTCGTGGCACATATTGGAGCAGTCCGGGAGGTTGTTGGTGCCGTATTCGCGGGCGAAGAGCTGGTAGAGAAATGCGGCTTCGTTGCTGGTGCGGCCGGAGGTGTAGAAGACGGCCGAGTCTTTTGAGGGCAGCGTGTTGAGGTGGGTTGCTATTTTTTCGAAGGCGTCCTCCCAGGTAATAGGTTGATAGCAGGCTGCTCCTTTGGGGAGGTACATGGGCTGGGCGATGCGGCCTTTGTTGCCGAGGTGGTAATCGGTGAGCAGGGCGAGCTCCTGTACGGTATGCTCTTTGAAGAATTCGGGGGTGAGCTGTTTTGTGGTGGCTTCTTCGGCGACGGCTTTCGCGCCGTTCTCGCAGTATTCGGCTATGCCAGAGCGTTCGTCGTCGGGATCGGGCCAGGCACAGCTGGGGCAGTCGAAGCCGCCTTTCTGGTTCATGCGGGCGAGTGCTTTCAGGCCGCGGGCGAGGCCGGCTTCGCCGATGGCGTGGCGGAAGCTGGAGACGATGGCGGAGAGACCGACGGCTTTATGGCGGATGTGGCCGGTGTGGAGGCCGGTGAGGTCGGAGGGGTTTTCGGCGGAGGGGTTTTCGGTGGATGGCTGGGCGGTGGCTGGGTTGTTGGCGGCGTTCCCAGGGGCTGCGTTTGCGTCGGTGGCATTTTCACTCGAAGGATGATCGTTCATGGTCGTCGTTTTATACGTGGATACGATTGGCGCCGGAGTATATATTGAACCGTTGTTGCCGGAGGAAGCCAATCAGGGTGATGCCGGTGTCTTCGGCGTGCCGGATGGCCAGACTGGAGGGCGGGCCTACGGCTGCCACAATTCTTATGCCTGCCATGGCGGCTTTTTGGATCAGCTCGAAACATGCCCGGCCGCTTAGCAGCAGGACCGTTTGCGATGCCGGGAGCCATTGCTGTTGCAGCGCATGACCGATGAGTTTGTCGAGCGCGTTATGGCGGCCGATGTCCTCGCGGAGCGCCAGCAAGCGACCCTCGTTATCGAACAGGCCTGCGGCATGGAGACCGCCGGTGGCGTCGAAGATGTCCTGGCCTTCCCGGAGGAGGTTTGGGAGATCGTACAGGAGGGTGGCGGGGATGGTGAGTTCGGTATCCGCGGCTTTGGGGATGTCGGCCTGAAGGCTGTCCAGGGAAGTCTTCCCACAGACGCCGCAGCTGGAGCTGGTGTAGGAGTGGCGTTGGGAGCGGGAGAGATCGGGTGTCTGGCCTTCGGGCAGGAGGATGGTGATGGTATTGGGCGTGGATCGGGTCGGGATGTCCTTTGCAGGCGTTTGGACGATGCCTTCGGTATACAGCCAGCCGAGGGCGAGCTCTTCGTCGTTGCCCGGCGTGCGCATGGTGACCGAGAGGCTGTGTTCCTGTCTGTGGCCGGCGGGACCATATTGGATACGGATCTCCAGAGGGTCTTCGATCGCGATGGGGTCAGAAGTCGCCCGGAGAGAGCTTCCCGCTATTTTTTGCACCGGCAGCCGGGTGATACCGGGGGAAGGAACTACTATTTCGGATGAGTCGGGCATATTCAAAATTACATTAAATTAGGGGGATGAATAAACCGTCGATGGGAGCGGGCTACCGCTATTGGATACTATTTTCCTTATTCTCCGGATTTTTTCTGCCGATATTCGCTTCCGCGCAGGGTCTTTCTGCTGCGGACCGGCAGCGTTGGGAGCAGGAAGCGAAGCAGGTGACCATCGTCCGCGATAAATGGGGCGTTCCTCATGTCTATGGCAAAACGGATGCCGCCGCGGTGTTCGGGCTGTTGTATGCCGAATGCCAGGAAGATTTCTCCCGGGTGGAGAAGAACTATCTCGAGATGCTGGGACGCCAGTCGGAGGCATACGGCGACAGTTATCTTTATACGGACGTTATGATGCGGCTGATATACGACAGCGTGCAGGCAAAAGCAGATTATGAGCATAGCCCGGTCTGGATGCACCAGTTGCTGGATGCCTTTGCCGACGGAGTGAATTATTACCTGTACAAAAATCCCGGAACCGTACCCCTGGCGCTGAAACATTTTGAACCCTGGTATGCGTTAATGTTCACTGACGGCAGCGTCTCGGCGACCAGCCTGGGCGGCGTCAGGATGGATGAGATCAAGACCTTCTACAGCCAGTCGCATGCGGTGGCAAAAGCGGCGCCCCGTGCCATACCCCTGGATGTGGAAAGAATGGTTTTGGAGGACCGGGGCATTGGCGCTTCTCCGAGTAAGGGAGAGGGAGGCGGGCATGAGCCGAACGATGAGCCGGATGGCGAGCTATCCGATGAGCAGGAGCATGGGTCCAATGGTTTTGCCCTTGCGGGATTCCGGACTGCGTCGGAGGCGACGGAGCTGTATATCAATCCGCATGTTCCCTTTTACTTCCGGATGGAATGCCAGTTGGTGAGCGGGGAAGGTTTGAACGCCTATGGGGCCGTTACCTGGGGACAATTCTTTATCTACCAGGGTTTCAACCCACATTGCGGCTGGATGCATACGTCCAGCTATGCGGATGTGGCCGATCTTTATGCGGAGAAGGTGAAACAGGAGGGATCCGGTTGGGTGTATGAATACGAGGGACAGACCAAGCCCGTAAAGACAAAGGATCTTATGGTGTTTTACAAGAAAGACGGTGCGGTGCAGGCCCTGCCGATAAAAGGCTATTATACGGATCATGGGCCCGTGATGGCCAGCCGCGAGGGGAAATGGCTGAGCCTGCGGGAATATAATCGAAGCCTGAATGCGTTGGAAGAAGCGTGGCTGATCACCAAGGCCAATACCTTCGACGAGTACAAGAAGGCCATGGACCTCCGGGCCAATACGACCAACAATACCGTCTATGCGGATGACCAGGGGAATATCGCCTACTGGCATGGCAACTTTATGCCCAGGCGGGACCCTTCCTACGATTGGAGTCAGCCGGTGGATGGGAGTATCGCCGCCACCGAATGGAAGGGTCTTCATGAGCTGGATGAGATCGTTCATGTTTACAATCCCGCTACCGGGTGGATCCAGAACTGCAATTCCACGCCTTACTCCGTCTCGGGTAACAGCAGTCCGGAGCGGAAGAAATATCCTGCGTACATGGCGCCAGACGGCGAGAATTTCCGGGCGGTCAATGCCGCAAGGCTGCTTAGCGTTGCCAATGATTTTACGCTGGATAGTTTGACGGCGAAGGGATATGATCATTATCTGTCGGCCTTCGACGTCCTGCTGCCATCGCTGTTCGCCGCTTATGCGGCGGCTCCGGACAGTATGCGCAAAGCGCTGCAGGAACCTATTGCCGTGTTGCAGAAATGGGATCGCCGGTCGGGGGTTCGTTCCGTCGCTACCAACCTGGCTGTGGAATGGGGGACGCGAATGGCGCAGTATGCGCCGAGGCCCAGGACGGGAGAGGAGGCGTCAAATGCCGTTGCGAATGTCGAGACGGAAATAGAGCGGAGCACCCCGGAGCAAAAACTTGCTGAATTTGCCGCTGTCGTGAACGAGCTGCGGCAGCGCTATGGAAGCTGGAAGATCGAGTGGGGCGAGGTTTGCCGGTATCAGCGGCTAACGGGGAAGATCGTCGAGACCTATGATGACCGGAAGCCCAGTCTTCCGGCAGGGCTTGTGTCTTCGGCGTTCGGGGAACTGCCTTCTTTTGTGAGCCGGGTGATGCCGAATACCCGGAAGCGTTATGGGGTGTCGGGGAATAGCTTTATTGCGGCGGTTGAGTTTGGCAAGAGGGTAAAGGCCAGGACCATTGTTACCGGGGGCGAGAGTAGTGATCCGGCGTCGCCGCATTTTTGGGATCAGGCGTCGATGTATCTGAACGGGCAGTTCAAGGAGGTGCTGTTTTATCCGGAGGAGGTGGAGCTGCATGTGGAGAAGAAGTATCATCCGGGGGAGGAATAATGTAATTATCAATTCATGTCGCGTTTTTTCCTGTTGGAGGGATACGAGCGGGGATGGAGGGTTAAGTACACCCGGTATCGCCGCGTGTTGCTCCAAAATAAGAATGGATTCGATGACGCTAAAGTAAGCATCAGTTTCAGCCCGTACCGCAATGACACCGGGAAACTGGCTAGTCTATGGGCGGTAACCAACAATCTGGAAGAGGGCAAAGTGGTGCGAACGAAGGTCGATCCTTCGGAGATGTTCCTTGAACAAAATTCAAACGCCAACAATAAGGAGACCTTTACATTCCCCAATATCAAATCCGGTTCGATCATCGAATTTGCTTATACTATTTATTCCGGAAATATATATTCCCTGTTCCCATGGGATTTTCAGGAAAAGTATCCTACTCTGCGGAGCATGTATTCTGTCGTCGTTCCATCCGTGTTCAACTATGCTATTTCCAAGCAAGGCTTTTTGCCTATCGACCGGCAAACGGATTCGGTGAAATCCACCATCCAGGTTGGGAGCTTTTCGGTGAAGACCCAGGTCTTTACCTTTCGCTGGGAGATGAAGGAAATCCCGGCCTATGAAAAAGAGCCTTTTGTCAATTCGATGGATAACTATGTCTCCGGCGTTCGATTCCAGTTGTCCGAGATAACCAATCTGAGCACGCGCCGCCGGGAGAGCAACATAAAGAACTGGGAGACCTTAAACAAGGAACTATATAGCAACAGCGCTTTTGGGGGACTGATGACTACCTCGAAACATTGGGAACGCAGGGAATTGAGAGCTGTCGTGCCGGACAGCGCCGGCGAGATGGGAAAGGCGAAGGCCATATTCGCCTTTGTAAGGGATCATTTCGTCACGCAAGGGCGTGGGTTCATTGCGGATGATGACCTGTCGCTGAAGGATATTTACAAGGCACGCCGGGGATCGGTCGCCGAGATCAACCTTATGCTTACGGCGCTGTTACGGGAGGAAGGACTGGCTGCAGATGCTGTGATCCTGAGCATGAGGGACAATGGTCTGCTGAATCCCTATTACCCAATGATCGAGAACTTCAATTACGTCATTGCCCGGGTCAGGTTGGGCGGCAAATCCTATTACTTAGATGCTACAGAGCCCAGGATGGGCTTTGGCAAGCTACCGCTGGACTGTTACAATGGCTACGCCCGGGTCATCACCTCATCGGGCGAGGCGCTCAACCTGGATGCGGATTCCCTGCAGGAGGCCCGGCTTACTACGGTTATCCTGATGAACAGTGACTCAACCGATGGTTTTTCAGGGACCTATAAGAGCCAAGAAGGGTATTACCGTTCGAAGGATATTCGCGATCTTGTAGCCGCCGAAGGGGAGGATCATTATTTTGAAGCGGTGAGAAAGTCCTATCCCTTTGAAGTGTCGATGATGGATAAGCGGATCGATTCGCTAAAGAATTACGATGAGCCGGTAACGGTGCGATATTCGATGAGTCTTTCAGCCGGCGGTGTGGATCACTTTTATTTTAATCCTATATTATCCGTTGCGGTCAAGGAAAATCCTTTTGTGTCGGATGAACGGAAATATCCGATCGAAATGCCGTATGGTCAGAATGACCTTTATATTTTGACGATGGATGTTCCAAAAGGATACGAGATCGAGGAATTGCCGAAGCCCATGAGAATACGGCTGAACGAGGACGACGGATACTATGAGTACCTTTACCAGGCCGATTCGCAAACTATCCAGTTGAGGAGCCGGCTTATACTGAAAAAGGCTTCTTTCCGTCCGGAGGATTATCAGTCTCTGCGGGATTTTTTTACTGCTGTCGTGAAGAAGCAGAGCGAACCGTTTGTTTTTCGGAAGAAGGGGCAAAAATAAATAGAAGCGGGCGGTGATCTCAGCACGAAATTTGGGCGGTTTGTGGAAAACATTATCGCATGAAATCACAATCGCAAGAAAAAACGGGGGGAGCTCCGGCTGGCGGGGCTCATGTTCTTTTGGAGGGGAGTTGGAGGGGATTGCGGCCGGGCGCGCAGGTATTGGGCGTGGCGGATCCCGATGAATGGTTGGAGCTGACGATCAAGCTGAGGAGGAAGAAGGCATTGCCGGAGCCGGGGAGCGGGGGCGGCGCCAAGGGGGTGAAGGTGTACAGCAGGGCCGATCTTCAGGCGCAGTATGGGTCTGACCCAACGGATATCGAGAAGGTGAGGACGGTTCTTACGGGTTTGGGGATGAAGATATTGAAGGAGGATGCGGCGGCGTGTACGGTTCGGGCCGGGGGGACGGCGGCCGTGGTGGAATCGATCTTCCAGGTAAGGCTTTTCCATTATTCTCATCCGAGAGGAAATTACAGAGGCCGGAAGGGGGATATTCATGTGCCGGCTGAGCTGGAGGGGATCATATTGGCGGTGTTCGGGCTCGATAACCGGAAGATGGTCAAGCGGCGGCCGCTGCGGCGGAGAACGGCCTCGCTTACGTTGGCCCAGCGCGCGGCGGCAAACCGGAGTTGGTTCTATCCGGCCGAGCTGGCGACGATCTATTCTTTTCCCTCCGGCGATGGGGCGGGTCAGACGGTGGGGTTGCTGGAATTTGGCGGCGGCTTTTTTGCGGATGATCTTGCCGCTTTCTGTCAGAATGCGAATGTCGCTGTCCCGACGGTGAATTTGGTATCGGTGAACAATACGCCCACGAATCAGCGGGATGGGGCGGAGGGTGAGGTGATGCTCGATGTCGAAGTAGTGGCAGGGGTCTGTCCCAAGGCCAATATCGTGGTTTATTTCTCCACTTTTGACGAAGGCGGGTGGGTCAGTGCGATCGACACGGCTATCCATGACGAACAGAATCCGATCAGCGTGCTCTCCATCAGCTGGGGTTATGCGGAGGATGCCCCGGGGGCATGGACAGATGGCGCGCTTGATGCTATCAACGATTCCCTGAAGGCGGCGGCGCTGCTTGGGGTGACGATCTGCGTTGCGGCGGGTGACGATGGTTCGGATGACGAGGTTGGCGATGGCCATGCGCATGTCGACTTCCCCTCCTCGAGCCCGTATGTTCTCGCGGTGGGCGGCACCACGTTGAAACGATCGGTCACGGGCGTCATTACGGAGACGGCCTGGAAGGATGGGGACGGACTGCGAAAAGATAACGGTGGAAGCACCGGCGGAGGGGTGAGCACCTATTTTGACCGGCCTTCCTGGCAGACGGTAGCTATCGACGCGGTAAACCCGGGATCGATAGAAGGGCGGATCGTGCCGGATGTTGCGGCGGACGCCAGCGCGAATACGGGATATTGGATGGTGGTGGACGGGCAGGGCGGAGCCAGCGGCGGCACCAGCGCTTCGGCGCCGCTTTGGGCTTCGCTGGTCGCGTTGCTCAACGCCAGTCTTGGCAAGCCGGTAGGCTATCTGAATCCGTTGTTGTACCAGGCCGGCGCAGACGGTAAGACACTGGGGCAGTCCGGCTGCAGGGATATCACTTCGGGTAATAATGCTACGGCGTCGATCGGCGGATATTCCGCCGGACCGGGTTATGATGCGGTGACGGGATGGGGTGTGCCGGTTGGGACGGCGTTGTTAGATGGTTTGAAATAAAAGAAAAGCCCCCTTGGGGGCTTTTCTTTTGGGGCTATTGCAAGCAGTTAGCGGTGACGCTGGTGGACTTGCCGTATAGGGCCTTTGTTACTTTGGTGAGATTGCTTTGCGAGGTCGTACTGATGTTATAGGTCATCACGGCGGCATAGCCGTTGTTCTTCACGAAATTGGCGGCGGTGGTCTCATCGGTTCCACCGATATCTACCCCGATACCCAATTTTGTTTTTGCCATTCCGGCCCTGACATAGGGTGCGAGGCGGCCGGAATAGTTCGTATTCCCATAGCTCATTTCCCATCCATAGTCGAGGATATCGCCGGCTTTTTTGCCATTATACGTTGCGCTGAAATACTGCGTGTCGTTGAAGAGGGCCTTTGTAAGGTACCTGGCGGTTCCGAGCTCGGCCCGAAGGGCGGAGAGCGCGATGACCAGGGAGCTGGTGTTTGTCGTGCAGGTAGAATACTCATCATCGATATCGATGCCATCGAGGCCGTATTGAGTGACGGCGTTCTTACACTGGACGGCGAAGCTGTCGGCCTGGGCATAGGTAGTAAAGCAGCCCCAGCCCGCGTTCTCGTGGTTGCCGAGCACGGTGAGCAGCACTTTTATCCCCAGCGACTGCAGGTAGGCGACATTCCCGGAATTGAGGGTGCTTTGCACCTGGGGATTGAAATACAGGACGGGCTTGCCGTTCGCATCGGCGTTGATGTTTGCGGCGAAGATAGCGGCAAAGGTGAAATCCTGTTTAGCCGGACTGCCATAGGTATAGCAACCGGGATTGTGGAAGCTGTTGGAGTTGACTTCCACATAAGCGGTGATAAAAGGAGTGGTGACGGCTGCTCCCAGTGGGGTAATGGATGCGGAGGTTTTTGCGGACAGGTCTGGATCGGACGTGGTTTTGTTTTTGTCGTTCTTGGTACAGGTGACCAATAGTAATGACAAGGCAAGCGGAATGGAGAAGGTTGTTCTTTTCATATGCAAGTGTGTGTTTAGGTATTCAAGGTAAGCAATTCACGCGCTTTTACGGGTCCAGGGGATCATAGGGGTCGATATGCAGGGATTCCATTACGGGGTAGTAGCTTACTTCGTGGGTGCCAACCCGTTGCTTCTCCTTATACGGCAGGTAGCCGAGTTCACGCAGGTTGCGCTGATCGAAGCGTCCCTGGGGGAGATCGATGTAATCGATCTGCGACCGTGTGCTGACGATATCAGAGGGCATCGTGACGGGAATGCCGTAGCGGATCATGAGGCGGTTGGCATTACGGACTACGCCACGTCGATGGCGGATCCCACCTATAGCGCCAAGCTCCCGACGCTGAAGCTGGCTATACTGCATGAGCGGCGTAGCGAGCTGGCTTTTGAGCATTATCGCTGGTTCGACCTGCTGCGGTTCTTTACTATCAATGACCTCGTAACGTATATCCATGGCAAGAACCCGGCGGACTGGGGGCTGGCGATAATGAGACCATCCTGGATCCGAAACGTATGTATCAAAATCCGGGGTATTAGGTTTGCGTGCTTTCCAACCCGGTTGCGGCATTGGTTCGGTATTTGCATATAAACGGGAAAAGTCCGTATTGGCCAAAGAAAAGGAATGGGAATGGGAGTGGGAGATCGACCCGGAATATCATTGGTTCAAGTGGGAGCTTGGGGCGATCTCCCGGTATAAGGACCTGCTTTTTCGTCTTGTGCGGCGCGATCTGCTGGCCAATTATCAACAGACGGTGCTGGGTCCTTTTTGGATACTGGTACAGCCGGTGTTGACGACGTTGCTGTACTGGATCATCTTCGGCCGGATCGTGAAGGTTTCTACGAATGGCGTTCCTCCACTTCCTTTTTATCTGTCCGGCATTATCTGCTGGAATTTTTTTTCCGATGTTCTGAGCGGAACGATGTACACGTTTATTACCAATGCCGCGATCTTCAGCAAGGTTTGGTTTCCCCGGCTCCTCGTTCCCCTGAGCGGCATTTTGGCCCATTCTTTGAGATTGGCGATACAGCTGGGTCTTTTCATCCTGTTATACGGCTATTTTTATTTGCGTGGTCAGCTGCCGGCTCCCGGCATCGGCTGGTTCATGCTGCCGTTTGTCTTGCTATTGACCGGTCTGTTCGGGCTGGGGGTGGGGCTTATCCTGAGTGTGGCGACGGCAAAATACCGCGACCTCGATTATAGCCTGCAATTTATCCTCCGCTTATGGATGTTTGCCAGTCCGGTGTTCTATCCGGCGGCCATCGTCCCTGCCGGTCTTGTCCTATGGTTCTCGTTGAATCCATTAACCCCACTAATAGAAACCTTCCGGGCGCTGTGCTTTGGGCCGGGAGTTATTCCCGTCGTCTATAGCTGGATCGCGGTGGGAACGGTACTGATCACTCTAATTGTGGGGATCGCTTTATTCAAACGTCATGAGACAAGCCTTACCGACATTGTTTGATCGTTTATTTTTTTCTTATGGACAGAACCATGATCAAAGTCGAAGGCCTTTCGAAGTATTACCGTTTAGGCACACAAGGTGCGGGCAGGTTCCGGGAGGACGTCCGTCATTGGTGGCGCGGGAGACCGGGTCCATCATCGAATGGGATGCCCACAACTGAAGCGCATATCTGGGCGCTCAGAGACATCAGCTTCACAATCGGGGAAGGAGAGGTGGTTGGCTTCATCGGGAAGAACGGCGCCGGGAAGTCGACGTTGCTAAAGATCATTTCGCGGATCACGCGGCCGACGGAGGGCCGGATCAGGGGGAGGGGGCGGATCGCGAGCCTGCTGGAAGTAGGTACGGGCTTTCATGCGGAATTGACCGGGCGGGAGAATATCTTTCTCAATGGTCATATCCTTGGGATGACCCGGCAGGAGATCCAGTCGCAGTTTGATGAGATCGTTGATTTTTCCGGTGTGGAGACCTTCCTGGACACCCCGGTGAAGCGGTATTCCAGCGGCATGTATGTCCGGCTGGCTTTTGCGGTTGCCGCGCACCTGATGCCAGAGATCCTGATCGTGGATGAGGTGCTGGCCGTGGGGGATGCGGAGTTTCAGCAAAAGTGTCTCCGGAAGATGAAGGATATCTCCGGAAACAAGGGCAGGACGGTGTTATTCGTCAGTCACAATCTCCAGGCGCTGAGTAATCTTTGCCAGCGGGTTCTTATCCTCGAGAAGGGACGGCTGGCCGACAGCGGGTCACCTGCTGCGATGATCGCCCGATATCTTCGGGAGGATTGTGTCCAATACCTGCGCCAGGCGTATGATGATCCGTCGCGTGCGCCGGGCAATGAACATATAAAAATAAAGCGGGTGGAGCTGATCCCGAGTTATGAGGGAAAAGAGGAATTGATCGATGTTCGAACGGCCCTGCGGCTGGAACTGGAGTTCTGGTATGATCCGCCGGGCTCTACTGATCTCGATTCCGATCGTGATCTTATCGTCGGGATCCATCTTTTCACATTGGGGGGAGAGTGCATATTCGATGTTGCTTCTCCCCGAACCTCTCTGAGGAAAGGTCTTGTCGGCGGGAGTTGTCTGATCCCGGCCCATTTCCTGAATGACGGCTCTTATTATATTTCCATTGTCTTTGTGAGCAATACGACCCGAAGGCTTTTTTATTTCGAATCCTGTTTGTCTTTTGAAGTGGCGGATCACCGGGAGAATACGGCCTGGTATGGAAAATGGATGGGGTATGTCCGGCCCGACTTCAAAGTACAGCTGGAGAACCATAATTCATTTACCCATGTCTGACTTTCGTCCGTACAGCATTCATCATCCACAGTGGGATAGTATCGGGGAACTGGAGTTTTCCCCGGGGTTGCATTACCTGGTCGTCTGGAATGGAGGTTTGCCGCTGGGACATTACTGGCTGGATGCGGGGCCAACGGGAACGACCGGCAAAGAGCATGCATTTGCTATCGCGAAGATCATCGCGCCTGTCCTTTATCATAACGCGATGCATCCTCCCGCGACCGAGTCTGCCGGGGTGCAGAGTCTATCCGTTGTGATCTGTACGAGGAACCGGCCCACGGACCTGGAGCGAAGCTTGAATGCCCTGATGGGATCGGCCGACCGGGATTTCGAGCTGATCGTCGTGGACAATGCCTCGGATGATAATCAGACTGCGATGGTGGTTGCCCGTTACCCTGGGGTGCGTTATATCTTTGAACCAAGGCGGGGACTGGATATTGCCCGGAATACGGGAGCCAGGGCAGCCAGCAGGGAGATCGTGGCCTTTACGGACGATGATGTGGAAGTCGCCCCCGACTGGACCCGGCTGATGAAGATGGCTTTTTCCGATGCAATGGTCATGGCGGTGACCGGCCTGGTTATCCCCTCCAGGCTGGATACCGCGGCGCAGTATATATTCGAACGGTATTGGAGCTTCAACAAAGGATACCTGCCGAGGAGCTTCGATCAACAATGGTTCAAGGCGACCCTGCCTTCGGGGACGCCGGTATGGGATATCGGGGCGGGAGCCAATATGGCTTTTCGCAGGAATATCTTTTGGCTTGCCGGATGGTTTGACGAGCGGCTCGATGTAGGAGCGGCAGGTTGCAGTGGCGATTCGGAAATGTGGTACCGGATATTGGCGGAAGGGTGGAACTGTCTTTATCTCCCTCACCTGGTCGTCTATCATCATCATCGCCAAACGATCGGGGAGCTGAGGAAGCAGCTGTACCATTATATGCGCGGACATGTCTGTGCCGGGCTGGTGCAGTACGAAAAATATGGGCACGCCGGCGAGAGAAAGCGAATATTCAAGGAGTTGCCCTTGTATTACCTGATCAAGTGGGTCAGGGGGCTTTTGAAAAGGGATCCGGTGGTCGGGGGATCGAGGAATACGATATGGAGCGAGGTACGGGGATGTGTGGATGGGTGGCGTTATTATCGATCGGTCCGACATCATCCGCCCCGAATGGAGGCGGCGGTGCGGGAAGGGCCGTTGGTATCGGTGATCATCCCGAGCTACAATTACCGGCAGTACCTGGGAATGGCCATCGAGAGTGTGATCGGCCAAAGCCATCCCCACCGGGAGATCATCGTGATCGATGACGGGAGCACGGATGGAACGGATGAACTCTGCCGTCAATATAAAGAAGTAAGGTATATCCGGGTGGAGCGGGTTGGGCTTTCCGCCGCCAGGAATATCGGTGTCCGGATGAGTACCGGCGATTTCCTGGTCTTTTTGGATGCCGATGATGTTTTATATCCCAATGCCCTCGAGCTGAATCTTTACTATATCGGGTACTATCCCGATGCGGCCTTTGTCTCGGGGGGATTCGACCGGATCGATGGCGAGGGAAGATTTCTCGAGGCACCCGAATCCGTGGAGCGTTTTGGCAACAACTACGAGGCCTTGTTGCGCGGGAACTATATCGGGATGGAAGCGACAGTGCTTTACCGGCGGGAGCTGTTCTCCCGGTATTTTTTTGATCCGGGGCTGGCGGCCTGTGAAGATTATGATCTGAACCTGAGGATCGCCCGGGATTTGCCCGTCTATGGACATCCCCATAAGGTGGCGGCTTACCGGATGCATGAACGGAACATGTCCCGGGACCCGGAGTGGATGTCGAGGATGGCGGTAAGCGTCCTGAAGCGGCAGGAACGATCGATAAGAAATGAGGAGGAACGGAGGTGTTATGAGGAAGGGATCGTCAACTGGAGGCAATATTATGAAGTCGTATAAATTTTTTCCCTATGGAGACAGAGCGGATACCCACATCGCCGCCGGTGATAAAACCGGTCAGAGGTAGCGAGATCAGGACACGATGGTCTGTGATGATCCCCACGTACAATTGTTCGGAATACCTGGCACAGACCCTGAAAAGCATCCTTATCCAGGACCCGGGGGCCGAGGTGATGCAGATAGAAGTAGTGGACGACTGCAGTACCGATGCGGATGTGGAGGCGATGGTACGATCCATCGGTCAGGGAAGGATCGGGTATTATCGCCAGGAGCGGAATGTCGGCAGCCTGCGGAATTTCGAGACCTGTCTGAACCGGGCCAGGGGCGAGTGGGTGCACCTGCTCCATGGGGATGATTATGTAGCTGCGGGGTTTTATTCGGAGATCCGGTCGTTGTTCGAAACCTACCCGGAGGCGGGGGCGGCGTTTACGGGATTTTACCATGTCGGGACCGATGGCGCCGCCCTTTACCCCAACAGGACATTGAGCGAGCAGCCGGGATATGTGGACAACTGGATGGAAATCATTGCCCAGTCCCAGACCATACAACCGCCTGCCATTGTGGTGAAGCGGTCGGTCTACGAGACTGTTGGGTCATTTTTCGGGATGCATTATGGCGAAGACTGGGAAATGTGGATCAGGATCTCCAGCCGGTTTCCGGTGGTGCATTCGCCCAGGCAGCTTGCCTTTTACCGGGTGCACAATACCAGTATCACGAGCCGTTATTTCGTGAGCGGGCAGCATGTCAAGGATATCTCGAAGGTGATCGGGATCGTTCAGGACTACCTGCCGGTAGAAAAGCGAAAGGAGCTGAGACGGCTCGCATGCAGGAATTTTTCAATATATTTTGCCCGCACCTCGGACATGGTGTACCACAGGCTTGGCGACCCCAGACAAGCGCTGAGGCAGGCTGTAGATGCGTTAAAATTGAGTTTTAATCCCATTAGTTTTTTTTATGTTATGAAGATTTTGGCCAAGATGGCGCTTCGGTACCGGTGATTTTCGCTATTTTTAGTTTAATGCTAACACGCAGGGAATTTCTTAAACGATCGGGAGTTGTCGCCGGGGGCGCTTACCCGGCGATGATGGCGATGGGGCTGGTGCCGGCGGCCCCGGTGCATCCGTTCCGGTTGGAGGGGAGTGGGAATGGAAAGGAGGTGGTGATCCTTGGGGCGGGGCTGGCTGGGTTGGCGTCGGCCTATGAGCTGAGCAAACTTGGGTATCGCTGTACCATACTGGAGGCGCGGGAGCGGGCCGGGGGGCGGTGCTGGAGTGTGCGCCGGGGATCGGTGAACGAGGAGACGGGGTTTGGGTCGCATGCGGCCGGCTTTGATGAGGGGCAATATTTCAATGCGGGGCCGTCACGGATCCCGCATCATCACGGACTGACGCTGCATTACTGCAAGGAGCTGAATGTGCCGATCCAGGTGTACAATAATGTGAACGAAAACACCTATTTCTATTCAGAAGGGAAGGGGCCGTTGTCGAATAAGAAGATAAGGGTCAGGGAAGTGCATAGCGATGTGCGGGGCTGGATGGCGGAGCTGCTGGCCAAGGCGATGGATGGCGGAAAGGCCGATGCGGGAATGAGCAAGGAGGACACGTTAAAAGTCATTGAGTATCTGCGGGCAGAGGGGGGATTAGATGTCGACAAGCTGTACAAGGCGTCGGCCCGCAGGGGATATATCGAGTCCCCGGGACCGGGGGACCGGGAGGGGAAGCTGGGAGAGCCGCTGACCCTGCTGGCGATGCTGCGATCGGGTTTGCTGGACCCCGACTTTTATAATGTGGCGGAGTACACCTATGAGTTGCAAGGAACACTTTTCCAGGCGGTTGGAGGAATGGACCGGATCGCCGCGGCCTTTGAGCAGAAGGTGAAGGGGATGATCCATTACCAGGCCGAGGTGAAGAGCATCCACAACCTGGAGCAGGGAGTGACAATAACTTATACCGATAAGACGGGTGAGAAGGCATTAAATGCCGATCTTTGTGTCTGTACGATCCCCTTGCCGGTGCTGAGCAATATCGACCATAATTTTGGCCCGGATGCCAGCCGGGCGATCGATTCCGTGGTGTATATGAACACCGGGAAGATCGGGTTGCAGTTCAAGCGCCGTTTCTGGGAAGAGGACGAGGGGATCTATGGGGGTATTACGCATACGAACAATCAGCTGACGCAGATGTTCTATCCCTCCTATGATTACTTGAGTGGTAAGGGAATATTGATAGGATATTATAACTTTAATGAGAAGGCGGTAGCTACCGGCAATCTTTCCTATTTACAACGAGAGCAGCTGGCCCTGGAAAAGGGCAGCCTGATCCATCCGCAGTACCGGCAGGAGTTCGAGACCTCTTTTTCAGTAAGCTGGCATAAGACGAGATATAACCTGGGGGGGTGGGCGCTGTATTCGGCGGAGGAGCGGCAGAGTTTATACAAGGCTTTGTTACAGCCGGATAAGCAGGTGTATTTTGCCGGAGAGCATATGACGTATCTGAATGCCTGGATGGCGGGGGCGCTGGAGTCGGCGAGGAGTGTTGTGGCGGCGCTGCATAGCCGGGTGACGGGGCAGCGGTTTGCATATCCGGCTTTTGGAAGTTAGCCGGACCGGGCGGAGTCCAGTCTCCAAACATAGTATTCAACCACCAAAAATATACTGTTATGGGCAACTCAATCAGTCGTCGCAACCTGCTCAAGAGGGGCGCGTTGTTGGCCGGCGGTCTTCCTTTTGCCGCCAGCCTGCTGGATACGGTACAGGCCGGCCCGGTGATCACTCATCCCGGAACTCTTTCCGCTCCTTATGCCGAAGCGTGGACGGAAAAAACGATTGCCCTGAATGCGCCGGTGCCGCTGAAGGCGCGGCTTTTTGCCAATGAAAATCCTTTTGGTCCCTGCGACAAGGCAAAGAAAGCGATCGTGGACGCCTGTCCGACCGCCTATCAGTATCCATTCCGGGCGATGCCGGACCTGACGAAGAAGATCGCCGATTTTGAAGGCATCAAGGAGGAGAATATCCTGCTGGCCTCGGGTTCGTCGCCGTTGCTGATGGCTGCGGCGCTGTATTACAGCAAGCCGGGCGGGAATATCATTACCGGTGATCCTTCGTACGAGGATCTTCCGTCAAAGGCGGTGCGGATGGGGGAAAAGTGGGTGAAGGTGCCTCTTACGGCGGAGTACAAGCTGGACCTCGAAGCGATGGAAAAGGCGATCGATGCCAATACCGGTCTTGTCTATGTCTGTAACCCGAACAATCCCACGGGAACGGTGGTGGACACCGCGAAACTGAAGGCTTTTGTGGAGCGGGTTTCGAAGCGGGTCCCCGTCTTTGTCGACGAGGCCTATATCGATTATCTGCCTGATCCGCAGGGGACGACGCTGATCCCGATGGCGAATTCGAATCCGAATATCATTGTCGCCCGGACGTTTTCGAAGTTGTATGGGTTTGCCGGGTTGCGGCTTGGGTATGTAGTGACGCAGCCAGACATCATCAAAAATCTAACCTTGCATACGGAGGCATTCATGTCGATCTCTGCTACTACCCTGGCGGGGGCGATCGCCACCTACCAGGACCGGGAATATCTTGACGGCGCGTTGAAGAAGACGCTGGCTTCCAAAGAATATTTGTACGAGGTTTTGAAGAAAGAGGGCTACACCTATGTCCCGTCCAGCGCGAATTTTGTGCTCTTCCCGATCAAGATGGAGGGCCGGCAATTCACGGACGAGATGATGAAGCGGGGTGTAGGCGTGCGTTTCTGGAAGTTCAATAACCAGGAATGGTGCCGGGTGAGCATCGGCCGGATGGATGAGATGGAGGCGTTTGCCACTGCATTTAAAGAAATATCTTAAACTTGTTTGATGAAGAACATTCTATTGACGACCGGCCTTTTTGTGGCCGGCCTTATGGCTGTGCGTGCCCAGGATTCGGCCGCCAGCCGCGCTCTTACGATGGCGGAATATGAGAAGGCTCCCAGCTTTCACGTCAAGGACCTGGATAAGGATACGTATGTCAAGTTTGAGAACGCATATATCCTGGACAAGAGCGGATTTGGGAAGCCTTATTTTATAACAGGAGATGATGGGAAGAGAAAGCGGATCGATCTGTATAAGCTGATCCTGAAGGAAGGGCGTGTCGAGTTGGGGACAATGATCTTTTATTCGAACGAGAAGGGACAGGGATGGGTGGCCTGTATGCCCGGCTATAAGGCTGACGCCAACGTGTGGAAAAAGTATTTTGAGGATATTCACGCCATCGAGAAGGACGAGCCCAATTTTGTACTGAAGCTGTCTTATGTTCTGTCGAAGGAATTAGGCTATCAGCTGTATCGCAATGCCACGGGGACAGCAGGAAAAGAGGTCAGCCGGGAAGCGGGGACCTATGGCAATGACATTTGTTTTCCGGGAGATATGGAGGTGGCGATGGCGGGCGGTGGGAAGAAGCCGCTCAGCGAGGTGAAGGCGGGAGATGCGGTGGTGGCGATGGACCCGGTGACCGGCCGCGAGAAGACTGTCGCCGTAAAGGAGCTGACGGTACATGAAGCGAAGAATTATGCGATCACGCGGTTGGTGCTGGTTGCGGCCAGGGAGTTGGGAGAACGGGACCTGGTGCTTTCTTCGCGGGTATTGGAGGCGACGCCGAATCACCCGATGGTGGGCGGAAAGAAGGTTGGTGAGTTGAAGGTAGGAGATGCGGTGTTGTGCGAGGATGGGATCTTTACCGTTTGGGATAAGACGGAGGGCGCCGGAGGGATGCAGCGAGTATATAATATCGTGGCCGACGGGGAGAGCCCGCTGACGGTGAATGGAGTGATCGTGAAGCAGAAATAGATTATTTTCGCGGCATGCAAAAGCCTGTTTTGGTTATTAAGCTTGGTACGGCTGTGCTCACGAATGAAAAGGGAGAGATCAGTCAGGCCACGATCAGGAAGGTGGCCGCGGGGATTGCCGCGTTGAGCAGCAGGTACCGGGTCATCCTGGTGTCGAGCGGGGCGGTGGGCAGTGGCAGGGGATTTTTCAGGGGGTATAAGGGGACGCTGGCAGAAAGGAAGGCGGCCGCGGCCGTGGGGAATCCCATCCTGATCCGGCATTATCAAAAGCATTTTTCGATATACGACATACCTGTGGCACAGGCCCTGTGCGAGCGCCAGCATTTCTCCAGCAGGCCGCGTTTTTTACAATTGAAAGAGACCTTTGAGGAGTTTTGGAAGAACGGCATTTTACCGGTGATGAATGAGAACGATCTTGTCAGCAATGTCGAGTTAAAATTCTCCGACAATGACGAGCTGGCGACGCTTACTGCGATCGGATTCGATGCGGAGGCCTTGTTGCTTTGTACTTCCGTGGGCGGGTTCCTGGATGACGCGAAGAAGATCATTCCCCTCGTGGAAAGGGTCGATGCGAAGATCATGGGTTTTGTGCAGGAAGGAAAGAGCAACCTTGGATTGGGGGGCATGCTGTCGAAGCTGACCTTTACCCGGCTGGCCACTTCGCTCGGCATCAGGGTCGTCATCTGCGGGCTCGAGGGCAAGAGCCCATTTGCGGATGCGCTGGAGGGAAAGACCGGGACGAGCTTCCTGCCCAGGGTATCCAATCTTGGAGCCCGGCAGAAGTGGTTGGCCAGCGGATCGATCACGCTGGGCAGTCTTTATCTTGACAAGGGTGCGGTACGGGCCCTGGAGCGGCGGCATAGCCTGCTCAGCGTCGGCATCCGGCGGTTGCAGGGAAAATTTTCCGCGGGCGAGGTCGTGCAGCTGAAGGATGAGGAGGAGCAGATCATTGGGGTTGCCAAGGTAAAGCTGGATGTCGCCGAGATCACCGAGAGGTTGAAGGATAAGAACACCATCGCCGCGCATGCGGATGACATCGTATTGTTTTGACATGAGCACAAAGAAAATAGAGCCGTTGATCCGCAAGACCCACCGAGCTGCGATGGAGTTGAGAAGGGCCACCGACCGGCAGGTAAAGTCCGCGTTGCAGCTGCTTGCGAAGAGCCTGGAAGAACAGAGCGCCGTACTCCTTCGGGCCAATGCGAAGGATGTTGCGCGCCAGGACCCGGACAACTCGCGGACGGACAGATTGTTGCTGAATGAGAAGCGGATAAGGGCGATCGCTCAAAGTATCCGGAAGGTGAGCCGGCTGCCCGATCCATCGGGAAAGTTGTTGGACAGCAGGACCCTGGCCAATGGGCTGAAGGTGGAGAAACGGGCCGTTCCGCTTGGGGTCGTTGGGGCTATCTATGAATCGCGACCCAACGTTACGTTCGATATTGCGGCCCTTTGTCTGCGGAGCCGTAACGGCTGCCTGCTAAAGGGGAGCCAGGAGGCCGCCGACACCAACCGGGCGGCCATCGGCCTGATCAAACGGGCATTGGAGGCTTCGGGCATCGATCCCGATTGCGTGACCTTGCTGCCGCCGGAGCGGGAGGTAGTGCAGGAGCTGTTCACGGCTACGCGATGGGTCGATGTGCTGATCCCCCGGGGTTCCGACGCGCTGATCCGGTATGTCCGAAGCAATAGTCTTGTCCCGGTGATCGAGACCGGCGCCGGGGTTTGTCATGTGTATGTAGAGTCGACGGCCGACCTGGAGAAGGCTGCGGCCATTGTCGTCAATGCCAAGGTGTCGCGGCCGTCGGTCTGCAATTCGATGGATACGCTTGTGGTGGACGCCGCGGTTGCGGGGGCGCTGGCGGACCGGCTACGCGCGCCTTTTGAGCAATATGGGGTGGAGGTGTTTGCGGATGCAGAGGGCGTCCGGGCATTTGCGGGGTATCCTTTGCTGAAGAGGGCGAAGCCGGAAGATTATGACCGGGAGTGGCTTAGCCTGAAGTGCGCGGTAAGGGTGGTGAAGGATTTGGATGAGGCGCTGGATCATATCGCGTTGCATTCGACGAAACATTCGGAGGCCATCGTGTCGAAGAATAAGGGGATGTGCGAGCGGTTCCTGGCGGAGGTGGATGCGGCGGCCGTGTATGCGAATGCGTCGACGCGGTTTACCGATGGGGAGGAGCTGGGGCTTGGGGCGGAGATCGGTATCTCCACGCAGAAGCTGCATGCCCGCGGGCCTTTTGCGCTGGAGAAGCTGGTGACCGAGAAATGGGTGATCCGGGGGACGGGGCAGGTGCGGGAATAGGGACCTGCCGGCGCGACGGGCCGCGGGTTGATATGCCGCGGGGTCGACGGGTTGGGGTCGACGAAAAAATTTATTAATTGTCAAAAAAACGCTTAATTTAGGGTTCCTAAAACGATTTACGCATATGAATGCCACCAGGAACCTGCTTTTTTGCACACTGCTTCTCCTTTCTTTTTCGCTTTCTGCACAAAATTCAGCCGGGCTTACGATCCGCGATACGGCGGGGCCGGTGATCAGCCGTTTTATCTATGGACATTTTTCCGAGGATCTGGGGCGATGTATCTATGATGGTTTCTGGACGGGAGATCATATCCGGATGGATGTCGTGGAAGCGTTGAAGAAGATCAAGGTGCCGGTGCTTCGGTGGCCGGGCGGGTGTTTTGCGGATATGTATCATTGGCGGGATGCCATTGGTCCGCGCGAGCAGCGCAAGCATACGGTGAACACCACCTGGGGCATGGTGTCGGAAGACAACAGCTTCGGGACGCATGAGTTCCTGCAGCTTTGCGATCTGCTGGGGTGTGAGCCCTATATCGCCGGGAATGTTGGTTCGGGTACGCCGGCGGAGATGGCCGACTGGCTGGAATACCTGAATTATAACGGCAAGAGCACGCTGGCCGATCTGCGGCGGCAGAACGGACGGGCGCAGCCCTGGAATGTTTCGTTCTGGGGGGTAGGCAACGAGAGCTGGGGATGTGGGGGGAATATGACGCCGGAATATTACTCGGGGGAGTACAACCGGTATAGCGAGTTTTGCAGGAACTATCCCGGGTCCAGCCTGAATCTGATCGCCAGTGGCGCGAACGGCGACGACTACAATTGGACCGAAACGGTCATGAAGAATATCAACCGGGGGCATACCTGGGGGATCTCGATGCACTATTATACCCTTGCGGGGAACTGGCAGCATAAGGGGTCGGCAACGCAATTTTCGGAAGACGAGTATTTCAGGGCCCTTGCGGCCTCTTTGCGGATGGACGAGTTGGTTCGGCGTCATTCGGCCATCATGGATAAGTATGATCCGCATAAGAAGATGGCGCTTGTCGTCGACGAATGGGGGATCTGGACGGATGTCGAGCCGGGCACCAAAGGGGCGTTCCTTTACCAGCAGAACAGCTTGCGGGATGCGTTGATCGCGGGTACGACCCTGAACATCTTCAACAACCATGCGGACCGGGTGAAGATGGCCAATCTTGCGCAGACGGTGAACGTGTTGCAAGCGCTGGTCCTGACGGATAAGGACCGGATGCTGCTGACGCCCACCTATTGGGTCTTTGATCTTTACAAAGTTCACCAGGACGCCCGTTTGCTGCCCGTGCAATTCTATACCCCGGATTATGCGCACGGTTCGGAGAAGATCCCTGCCGTCAATGCGTCGGCATCGCGGGACAGCGGTGGGACGGTCCATGTCTCTTTCGTCAACCTGGACCCAGCCAGGAAGGTCACTGTCCGGGCGAACCTGCCGGGCATGACTTTCAAGACCGTGACCGGGCAGGTGCTGACATCGGCTAAATTTACCGATGTCAATACGTTCGACGAGCCCAACCGGGTGAAGCCCGCGGGTTTCAGCGGCGCGAAGAAGGAGGGCAATGATCTTGTCGTGGAATTGCCGGCTATGTCGGTCGTTGTTCTCGAATTGAAATAATGGCTATGCGAATCTTTTGCTGGCTGCCTCTGCTGTTCCTTTCCGCTGGTGTGTCTGCACAGGTGGCGCAGCGGCCGCCGTTGGGCTGGAACAGCTACAACTGCTTCGGCAGCGCGGTGCATGAAGACGAGGTCAGGGTCAATGCGGACTATATGGCGCAGAACCTGGCCCGGTATGGCTGGCAATACATCGTCGTTGACTTTCTCTGGGCTTATGACAACCCACCGGGGAGCCGGATCGGGAATCCTTTTCAGCTGAGGCTTGGGGATGGGAGCTATGTTCCGTGGCTGGCCATGGACTCCGTGGGGCGGCTGCAGCCTCATGTCGATAAGTTCCCGTCTGCCTTTGGCGGAAAAGGATTTAAGCCTCTTGCGGATTATGTTCATTCCCTTGGATTGAAGTTTGGTATTCATGTGATGCGCGGTATTCCGCGGCAGGCCGTCTGGGCGCATAGCCCGGTGATGGGGGGTGGGGGCGTTGACGCCGCTGCTGTTGCTGACACGAATTCTACCTGTCCCTGGATGAACCAGATGTATGGACTGGATATGCGCAAGCCGGGGGCGCAGGCCTATCTCAATTCCCTTCTGGCGTTGTACGCCGCGTGGGGTGTAGACCTGATCAAGGTGGATGATATTTCGAGACCGTACAGCGCGGCGGAGATCGAGGGATACCGGAAGGCGATCGAAGCGTGTGGGCGGCCGATGGTCCTTAGTCTTTCGCCGGGGGAGACCCCGCTTGCGGATTCCGCGCATGTCAGGCGTTGGGGAAATATGTGGCGGATGGCGGATGATTTCTGGGACAGTTGGCCGGAGATGCTGAAGATGTTCGACTATGCGAAGAAATGGGAGGGTATTGGTGGGTCAGGGCATTGGCCGGATTGCGATATGCTGCAGATCGGTAAGGTGTCCAAGCGGGGACCGGTGGGCCCGGAGCGATACAGCCGGTTTACGGAGGACGAATTGATGACGCATATTAGTTTTTGGTGTTTGTACCGATCGCCCTTGATGATCGGCGGGAATCTGCCGGATAACCGAGCGTTGGAGCAACGGCTGCTTGGTAATCCGGAGGTGCTGGCGGTGAACCAGGAGGGGATGAATCCGCGGGAGGTGGTACACGATGCGGGGCGGATGATCTGGGTTTCCGATGCGGGTAGTGGCGCCTTGTATGTGGGTGTGTTTAATATTGGGGATAGCGCGCGCGAGATGGCGGTGGATATCCGGAGGACGATGATGGTGCGGGATTTGTGGGCGCGGAAGGATCTTGGGAAGTTTACTAAAAAGTATTCGCGGGTATTGCCAGCACATGGCTGTATGTTGTTAAAAATAATTCCCTACCTTTAGGGCGTACTTTAGGGGTGCTCGTTTGCTCGGGCTGAGATGATACCCTCAAAACCTGATCCGGATAATACCGGCGAAGGGAAAAGGCGGACTTCTTCTTTTTTGCGTTTTCGCAGCACCTCTTTTTTTGGGAACTCAATCAACCGGTTTCGGACCGGGAAGGGGATTCTTTATGCCGGAGGTGTCGATCAATCAACAAAAATTCCAGTTACCGGAGGACGGCTGTTTGGCCGATGTGTTGCCGCTGTTGACAATCGTGCAGGCGGATGGGATAGCCATTGCCGTTAATGAGACCGTGATCCCGCGGCCTGAATGGGCGGGGTACCGCCTACGGGAGGGGGACCGGGTTTTTGTGATCCGGGCGACACAAGGTGGATAAAATCGAGTTTTATGAATACATCAGTAAGCCGGGAACCTTTTCCCGCGTCGAAAAAGATCTATGTGCCAGGGACCCTGCATCGTTTGCGGGTCGCCATGCGGGAGATAGCCACCGGGGATGGGCCGGTCCGGGTGTATGACACCAGTGGTCCTTATACCGATCCGGCTGTCGATATCGATCTGGAGAGGGGTTTGTCGCGGATGCGGGAGGAGTGGACCCGTCCGAGGAAGGGCAGCGGGAATGTAACGCAGATGCATTATGCGCGGAAGGGTATCATCACACCGGAGATGGAATACATTGCCCTTCGCGAGGGTGGTGGGATCACGCCGGAGTTTGTGCGCGGCGAGGTGGCGAGGGGCAGGGCGGTGATACCGGCCAATATCCATCATCCCGAGAGCGAGCCGATGATCATCGGGCGGAATTTCCTGGTGAAGATCAATGCCAATATCGGGAATTCGGTCGTGAGCTCCAGTATCGAAGAGGAAGTAGAGAAGGCCGTGTGGGCCTGTCGCTGGGGTGCGGATACGATCATGGACCTTTCCACGGGTAAGAATATCCACGAGACGAGGGAATGGATCCTGCGCAATTCGCCGGTGCCGGTAGGAACCGTGCCGATCTACCAGGCGTTGGAGAAGGTGGGTGGAAAGGCCGAGGAACTGAGCTGGGAAATTTACCGGGACACGCTGATCGAGCAGGCCGAGCAGGGCGTAGACTATTTTACGATCCATGCGGGGGTGTTGTTGCGTTATATCCCGCTTACCGCCCGGCGGATGACCGGTATCGTATCGCGGGGCGGCTCGATCATGGCCAAATGGTGCCTGGCGCATCACCGGGAGAGCTTTCTATACACTCATTTTGAAGAAATTTGTGAGATCATGAAGGCTTACGATGTGTCTTTCTCGCTCGGAGACGGATTGAGGCCGGGCTCTATTGCAGATGCCAATGACGCCGCGCAGTTTGCCGAGTTGGAGACGCTTGGGGAGCTAACGAAGAAGGCCTGGGCGCAGGACTGCCAGGTGATCATCGAGGGACCGGGACATATCCCGATGCATATGATCAAAGAGAACGTCGACAAACAGCTGGCGGTGTGCGGTGAGGCGCCGTTCTATACCTTGGGTCCGCTGACCACGGATATTGCGCCGGGGTACGACCATATTACCTCGGCGATCGGCGCCGCGATGATCGGGTGGTACGGGACGGCGATGCTTTGTTATGTGACGCCAAAGGAGCACCTGGGTCTTCCCAATAAGAAGGATGTGAAGGACGGCGTCATTGCCTATAAGATCGCCGCGCATGCGGCGGACCTGGCAAAAGGACACCCCGGGGCGAGATATCGGGACGATGCGCTTAGCAAGGCCCGCTTCGAATTCCGCTGGCAGGATCAGTTCAATCTTTCGCTCGACCCGGATACTGCGCGGAGTTTTCATGACGAGACCTTGCCGGCCGAGGGGGCCAAGATCGCGCATTTCTGTTCGATGTGCGGGCCGCATTTCTGCAGTATGAAATTATCCCAGGAAGTACGGGACGGGATGGATGAGAAGGCGGTCGAGTTCCGGGAAATGGGATCGGAGATCTATTCATAATGGATAATAACTTTCTTATAGCCGTATTGACCCTGCCGGGAAGCTTTGCCGGCGAGGTGGAGTGTCTCGAGGATCTGCTCGAGGCGGGGGTGGAGCGATTGCATCTGCGTAAGCCCGGGATGGGGTTGCGGGAGTTGGAGCAGTTGGTGGAGCGGCTGGCGCCGCGCTGGGCTTCCCGGCTGGTGTTGCATTACCAGCCGCAGCTGGCGCTGCGGTATGGCATTCCGCAATTGCATGGACCTATAAAGATGGGTGAGGGGACGGGTTTGCGGCTCTCCACTTCGGTGCATAGCTGGGATGAGTTTGCCGCTTTGCCCGATGGGCTCGAGTATGCTTTTATCAGTCCGTTGTTTGACAGCATATCGAAGCGTGGATACATGGCCAATGCGGCGCTAATGGCGATCCCGGAGAAGTTGCCGTGCCGGCCGGTGGGGCTGGGTGGGGTTTCGGCGGGAACGATCGGTGAGATGGTACGACGGGGATGGACGGGGGCGGCGGTGTTGGGATGGATCTGGGAGGAGCCGGGGAAGACGGTGGAAAGATTTTTACAATTAAAGCGGGTGATGCATGGATAGACCCAAGGTGTTGGTGGTGGCGGGATATGATCCCAGCGGCGGGGCCGGCGTGCTGGCGGATATCAAGACGCTGGAGGCCCATGGCGTATATGGATACGCAGTATGTACCGCGATGACCTGGCAGAACGAGCGGGTCATCCGGCGGGTGGACTGGTTGCCGGAGAAGGATGTGCTCGGGCAGGTGGATGTCTGTTTTGAGGCGGCGGGTTTTGATTGGGTCAAGATCGGGATCATGCCGTCGGTCGGGGCGGTGGGAAGGGTTGTACGGCACATCCGGCAATGGAACCCAGGAGTTCGCGTGGTCTGGGACCCGGTGATCCGATCCAGCAGCGGGACTGATTTCTGGGGGAAGACGGAAGGCTGGGAGGAGGTGGCTGCGCAATGTTTCCTGATGACGCCAAACTGGGAGGAGATGGGGTGGTTGGCTGCCGACGGGGAGGGGGTGAAGCGATGCGGTTGTCATTTGCTGCTGAAAGGCGGGCATCATCCCGAGCATCCGGGCAGGGATTATTTATGGATGGAGGGTAAAATGGAGGTGTTGGAACCGGTGGGTGGGGGAACGGTGTATCCCAAGCATGGGTCGGGTTGTGTACTCGCTTCGGCTTTGACGGCAAATCTGGCCCTGGGATATGCGTTGCCGGTGGCGTCTGTCCGGGCAAAGGGGTATGTTCGGGATTTTTTAAGCAGTAATAAAAGTCTATTGGGATGGCACGATTGTATTTCCTGACGATGGACGATGCGCCGATGGGGCCCGTTCAACAGATAGAAGCGGCCTGCCGGGCGGGCATCCGGTGGGTACAGCTGCGGATGAAGCTTGCTTCGGACGAGGAGATGCTGGAGGCGGCGCGGGCGGCGAAGAAGATCTGTTCGGAATGGGGATGTAAGCTGGTGGTGAATGACCGGGTGGAAGTCGCTTTGGACGCCGATGCAGATGGGGTTCACCTGGGGAAGGAAGACATGCCGGTGAGCGAGGCCCGCCGCCTGCTGGGGAAGGGCAAGATGATCGGCGGGACTGCCAATACCATCGAGGATATCCGGGAACATTGGAGGCAGGGAGCGGACTATATCGGGCTAGGGCCTTACCGGTTTACGACGACGAAGAAGAATCTGAGCCCGATCCTTGGATTGGAGGGATACCGGCGGATCATGGGACAGGTGAAGGCCGAGGGGATCGGGTTGCCGGTGGTGGCTATTGGTGGGATTGGGATGGAGGATGCGGCGCCGTTGTACGAGGCCGGGGTTCAGGGGATCGCCTTTTCCGGAATGCTAATAAAAATGATATGCTGACAATTGCTGATAAGACCTTTCATTCCCGGTTGTTTACCGGGACCGGGAAATTTGGCTCGCTTGCGGTGATGGAGGAGGCTTTGCTGGCCAGTGGGAGCGAGCTGGTGACCGTGGCGTTGCGCAGGGTGGACATGCCCTCCGGAGATCTTGACCTGCTGCGTTATCTGCGGCATCCGCAGCTGCATTTGTTGCCCAATACTTCGGGGGTGCGGAATGCGCGGGAGGCCCTCTTTGCCGCGGAGCTGGCGCGGGAGGCTTTGGGCACCCACTGGCTGAAGCTAGAGGTCCATCCTGATCCGCGTTGGCTGATGCCTGATCCTGTCGAGACCCTTATCGCGGCGGAGGAGCTGGTCAAGCGAGGGTTTGTGGTATTGCCGTATGTCCATGCCGATCCCGTGCTGTGCAAGCGGTTGGAGGAGGTGGGGGTGGCGGCGGTGATGCCCCTGGGGTCGCCGATCGGGAGTAACAAGGGGTTGAAGACCCTGGATTTCCTCGAGATGATCATTGCCAGGAGCCGTGTGCCGGTGGTCGTCGACGCGGGTATCGGCGCGCCGTCTGATGCGGCCAAGGCCATGGAGCTTGGCGCGGATGCGGTGCTGGTGAATACCGCTATTGCGGCCAGCGCCGATCCGGTGAGGATGGGACGGGCTTTTAAGCTGGCGGTTGAGAGCGGAAGAATGGCTTACGAGGCCGGGTTAGCGGCGGTGTCGACCGAAGCGATGCCGAGTAGTCCGTTGACGGCATTTTTGGATGAATAATCATTTTATGTTTGCTGACGTATTTGATCGATATGATTGGGGTGCCGTTCAGCGGAGCATCTATTGCAAGACCGACCGGGATGTGGAGCGGGCGTTGACAAAGTCGGGCCGTGACCTCGACGATCTCAAGGCGTTGCTATCGCCTGCCGCGGCGCCGTACCTGGAAGAGATGGCGCGGCTGAGCCAGCGAATGACGCAAAAGCGTTTTGGCAAGGTGATCCAGCTGTATATCCCGCTGTACCTGTCGAACGAGTGTCAGAACATCTGCACGTATTGCGGGTTCAGCTATGAGAACCGGATCGCCCGGCGGACGTTGAGTGCCGGGGAGTTGCTGAGCGAGACCGCGGTCATCAAGGCGATGGGGTATGAGCATGTGTTGCTGGTGAGCGGCGAGGCTAATCAAACGGTTGGGGTGGACTATTTTGTAAAGGCGTTGGATGTGGTCCGGCCGCATTTTGCGCAGGTGAGTATGGAGGTGCAGCCGCTGGACCGCGAGGATTATTCCTTGTTGATGGAGCATGGGTTGCACAGTGTTCTCGTATACCAGGAGACGTATCACCGCGAGGATTACAGGCTGCATCATCCCAAGGGAAAGAAATCCAATTTTGGTTACCGGCTGGAGACACCGGACCGGCTTGGGAAGGCGGGAATCCACAAGATGGGATTGGGGGTATTGATCGGATTGGAGGATTGGCGGACGGATGGGTGGTTTACGGGTCTGCATTTACGGTATTTAGAGGGCCGGTATTGGCGGACGAAGTATTCGTTGTCGTTCCCGCGGCTGCGGCCGCATGCCGGGGGAGAGGGGGAGAGCCCGCGGCCGCCTACGGGCGGGTTGGCGCCGAAGGTAGTCATGAGCGACCGGGAACTGATCCAGCTGATCTGTGCGTACCGGCTGGTGGATGAGGAGGTAGAGTTGTCTTTGTCGACACGGGAGAGCCCGGTTTTCCGGGACCATGCGGTGCAGTTGGGGATCACCTCGATCAGCGCGGGGTCGAGGACGAATCCGGGTGGGTATTCGGTGGATCCCGGATCGCTGGAGCAGTTCGAGATCCATGATGACCGGAGTCCGGCGGAGATTGCGGCGATGATCCGGCGGCAGGGGTATGACCCGGTATGGAAGGATTGGGATATGGCTTTGCAGTAAGTTAAAATCGGAGAAGACCGGGCCCTGAAATTGGGCTATTTTGGCGATATGCCAAAAAACCTAACGCTTATTTTGTTCTTTCTTGCTCTTGCCGTGGCAGGGTCTGCCCGGCCGGAATTTCGCTATACGCTGCGGGTGGAGCATCCCGAGCGGCACAGCTATCATGTCTTTTTCCGGATCGGGGGGATCGAGTCCCCGGTGATCGATCTGAAGATGCCGGCCTGGATGCCCGGCTATTATCAGCTGTTGGATTATGCGGGTGGGCTCAGCGGATTCAGCGCAAAGGATGCGCATGGGGACTCCCTTGCCTGGGAGCAGACCGACAGGCGCACCTGGCGGGTCGCGGTACCGGCGAAGGGCGGGGTCCTGACCGTCGAGTACGATATTTTTGCCAACACCAATTTTGCGGCCCAGTCGCTACTGGATTCGGCGCATGGATTTGTCGCGCCAACGGGGATGTTCCTTTATCCCGAAGGTTATTTGCGTCAGCCGGTGGACTTGGCGGTGGACCTGCGTACGGGGTGGACGAAAATTGCGACGGGCCTGGAGACGTTGACGGAGTCGGGATCGGCAGGGAGGCAGGAGCCTGTAGCGGGCGGCGTTCACCTTTACCGCGCGTCCGATTTTGATGTCCTGTATGACTGTCCCATCCTGATGGGTGAGCTGGAAGAGCTGCCGTCGTTTACCGTGCGGGGCGTTCCGCATTATTTTGCCGGTTACCGGATGGGGGAGTTCGACCGGGGGCGGTTCATCGCCGGGTTGAAGAAGATCGTCGAGGCGGCGGTGGAGATGATCGGCGATATTCCTTACCGGCATTATACCTTCCTGGGGATGGGGCCGGGCCGGGGCGGGATCGAGCATCTGAATTCCGCGGCCGTACCTTTTTCGGGGAGCCAGCTGGCCACCGAGGGTGGCCGCAAGCGGGTATTCAATTTCCTGGCGCACGAATATTTCCATCATTACAATGTGAAGCGGATCCGCCCGATCGCGCTTGGGCCTTTTGATTACCAGGGACCCAACCGTACCCACGGGCTCTGGGTGTCCGAGGGGCTTTCCGTCTACTATGAGTATATGCTCGTGCTGCGGGCGGGGTTGATGCAGGACAGCGATCTGCTGCAGGACTTGCGGAATAATGTCGCGGCCTATGAAAATAAGCCCGTTCATCTGCGGCAATCGCTCGCGCAGGCCAGTTGGGACAGCTGGAACTATGGGCCGTTGGGCGGAGGCGCGGATTCGACGATCTCTTATTATGATAAGGGGCCGGCGGTAGGATTGTTGCTGGACCTGGCCATCCGGCATGCTTCCGGAAACCGGCGCGGACTGGACGATGTGATGCGGAGGCTGTACCGGGAGTGGTACCAGGGGAAGGGACGTGGGTTTACGGATGCGGAATTTCGGCAGGTATGCGAGTCCGTTGCAGGTGAGCCGTTGCCTGAGATCTTCGATTATGTCTATACGGTTAAGGAGCCGGACTATGCGAAATACCTTGCGTATGGCGGGTTAGGGATCGATGCCGGGTGGCGCATCTTTGTGCTGCCGGAGGCGGGCCCGCCGGCCGTGGCGATCCGGAAGAGTCTATTGCTACGATAAGAAGAAGGGGGCCTGGTGGCCCCCCCTTTCATTACGGAAGTGCGATCGTTATGGTGTTTGTCGATACATGGACGAAGTAGATGCCGGGCGGCAGCTGGGATAGCTGGGTCCTGCCGTTGGACAGGTTGCCGGAGCGGAGCAGGCGGCCGGCCGCGTCATAGAGTGCATAGGGTTCGTCACTGCCCTGTTGAAGCAGGACGCCGGCGGACGATCTGCCGGTAATGTACCAGATGAGCTTGCCCGTGGTCGGGAAGTTGACCGTACGAACAAGGCTATAGTCGAACTTGCCGTCCTGGTCCACCTGTTTCAGCCGGTAGAAGTTGCTGTTGGGCATCGGTTGCGGGTCGGTGTAAGCGTAATTCTGCATCGTCTGGCTGTTGCCTGCGGCCTCCACCGAACCGATGGGCGTGTAAGTCTTGCCGTCGGAGCTTCTTTCGATGACGAATTCGCGGCTATTCTGTTCCGTTGCCGTCTGCCATTGGAGAACCGTCTCGTTGCCCGAGCGGATGGCGGTGAAACCGGCGATGGTCACCGGCAGCGGTCCGGAGAGAAGGGCATGTGTGGTGAAGTTGGAGGATGTCCCATTGAGTGCGAAGTTCATCAGGGCGCCGTCATTGGCGTTTGCCGTATTGTCGAAGGCCGTGGTGAGGCCGCCGTCGTCGGCGTCGGAGACGCCCTGGTCGAAGGTGTACTGACCGATCAGACCGGATTCGGTGCCGGTGAGGGTAGATCTCCAATTGGCGCTGATCTGGGCGGCGGAGCGCTGGGTGCTCCAGATCCGGACCTCGTCAATGCCCCCCGAGAAGGGTTTGTCGTCGGCGCCGGAAGTATTTTTTGCCATTCCAAAGGTCAGGGGCTGGCCGGATGCGGCGCCCAGAGAGCCGTTGATGGTGCCCTGTAAGACCCCGTTGACATAGACGGTGGTGATGCTGCCGCCATCGTAAACGAAGGCCAGGTGGGTCCAGTTGTTGGGACCGGTGGGGACTGCGTAGGCGAGGACATTCGGGCTGGCGCCGCCGTTGTCGAGGCCGATCTGGGTTGCGGAAAGGTGGAAGCTGTAGCGGACCCCGCCGGCGCCCCGGTTACCGACGATGGTCGCCCAGCCGCTGGAAGGAAGCGTCGTGGGGTTGACATAGAATTCGACCGTTCCACCCGAAGTAAGGTCGTATTGGTTGCCGGTGAGAGCGGGAATGTCTACCTGGTCATCTACGCCGTCGAATACCAGAGCGTTGTTGCCGTATTGGATGGGTGATCCGGCCCAGGAGTTTGTACCGCCGGCATCGCCGCTGATCACGCCGTCCTGGCTGTTACCCGTGGTGGTGGCGGAGTTGGTCACGGCGGTGCTGCTGCCATCGTTCATTTCGTAGTAGGCGATGAGGTTGTTGTCACTGAAGTTCGGGGTACCGAACATATCCGATCTTACCTGGGGTTGGGTGCGGGCCGTCTTCCAGGCTTTCACTTCGTCGATCCTGCCGATGAAGGGTTGGGAAAGATCGGTTTGAACTCCTATGCGGAAGGGTTGTTCGTCGTTAAAGAAGAAGCCGTCCACCGAGGCCACGTTGTGACCGTCGAGATAGAGCAGGGCGTTACCCGGGCCGCTGGCGCTGTAGCTAAGTGCTATATGGGTCCACCGGTCCTTTGGCATTTGGATCCCGGTGCTTGGGAACCAGGAGGGATCGCCCACCTGGATCGTTCCATCGCCCAGGTAGCCGATGGAAAATTCGAATCCGGCCGCGCCTTCGGACGCCATTTGATGGACGGAACCGTCGACTGCGGCGCTTGGAACGTAGGCCCAGAATTCGAGGGTAAAGTCCCCGATGGGGTTTATGACGTCAACGCCTGCCGTAACGTAGTTGGAACCGGTGAAATTCAGAGATGAGTTTTGGGAAAGCGCGTTCTGGGAAACGCAAAGCGATACCAGGAGAAAAGGGTAAATTTTTCTCATAGGAAACGGATTTAAATTTAGGTTTCAAGATAGCTAAAAAAGGCGATCGGTGAAAGGCGTATGGCGGAAATAACCCCCCTCTAGGGGTTATTCCTGACGGTAAAACGCGACCCTGTTCTACAAAGAATTTCCATTTTTGAAAGGAAGGATTAATTTACAGGCAGATGGCGAAGAACCTACCACCCTTGGATGGTTTTCTGAACATTTCCACAGCGCAACGGGATGAGTTCAGGGACAATGGGCATCTGCTCGTGCGGAGTGTATTGTCCTCCCCAGATGTGGCAATATTTCGACAGCAGATCGTGGATGCGGTGAAGCGGCAGAGTCGCGAAAAGCGGAAGTTGCCGGACAGGGGCATTTATGGCCGGGCTTTTGGCCAGATGGTTAACCTTTGGCGGATGGATGAGGGAGTGCGGCAATTCGTGCTATCGAAGCGGCTGGCGAAGGTGGCGGCCGATCTGCTGGGGGTTGCCAATGTGCGGATCTATCATGATCATGCGTTGTTCAAGGAAGCGGGAGGGAAGGCTACTTACTGGCACCAGGATCAATATTACTGGCCGCTGGATTCGGCGGATACCGTGACGATGGCGATGGCGCTGACGGATCAGAGCCTTGAGATGGGGATGTTCATCTTTGCGACGGGATCGCACCGGCATGGCACTATCATGGATCCCAAGCTTTCTTCCGAGCCGGACGGCACCTACCGGAAATATATCCGCGAACAGCGTTTTCCGCTAAGCCGGGCGGCGGGGATGCGGGCCGGGGATGCGACCTGGCACTATGGGAATACGGTGCATCATACCGCGGCGAACCTGTCGGACCGGCGGAGGGAGATGATGACGATCACCTATATGGCGGATGGGGCGAGGGTGGCGCAGCCGATCCATCCCGCACAGGTGAACGAGCTGAACAACTGGCTCAACGGGCTGCCGCCCGGAAGACTGGCGGCCTCGGAACTAAACCCACTTGTATTGTAGTTTTTTGATAATTATCATTTTATATATATGAGATTAGCCACCTTCCTTGCAGCCGGTCTGTTCGCCTTTGTCATCAGCTATGTGGTTTATTTCGGGTTCACGACCAATTATACGACGGGCAATTTTTCGCCGGCTTCTTTCCGGAAGCAGTATACACATGATGTTTTTCGTTATCGCGTTCTCAGCAGCTATCTGTTGTTGCAGCTGGATCACCGCCTTGGAGGTGTCATGGGGGATGCGCCGGCGGAGAAGAGGCTGTTGCTGCTGGATGAGACTGCCAGCCGGCGGTTCTACCTTGCCTTCTATTATCTGAATACTATTTTCCTTGTTCTGACGGCCCTGTTGCTGGCCTTGCTGCTGGAGACGGGGAAGGTGTTCATTCTGCGGAGTGGGGAAAAGCTGTTGTTCCTTTTTCTCGCTGTTTCGTTAATGGGATTGACGCAGTATGTGGTCTGTCCCTATGACATCAGCAGTTATTTTTTCGAACTATTGGGGATCTATATGTATTTCAGGCTGGCGGGCCGGTATACCGCGATGTTGGTCGTATTGTCGCTGGTGACCTTCGTGGCTACGCTAAACCGGGAGTCTTCGGTGCTGATGGTCGTTTTTGTAGGAATGTTGGCGATCTGCCGGGAGGGGTGGACGGCACGGTCGGTTGGGGTGGCAGGGCTTTTGCTAAGTATATTCCTGGTTACGTATTTCGGGCTGCGGATGGTAATAAACGAGCCCGATCCGGTGATAAGTCCTTATCATCATTTGTTCTTTTACAATCTGGGTCATCTGCAGAATCAGATCGGGATCCTATTCTGGCTGCTGCTGTTCTATCTGACGATGGCGGTGGCGGTGGACTATCGAAACCGGTACCTGATCTGCCTGTTCCATTTGGGGTGTTTACCCTATATCTGGACCTGTCTCAATTCGGGTATATTATGGGAGCTTAGGTTATATATGCCGTTGTTTTTGGGAGGATTCCTACTTGCTAAAATGGAGATTACGGCGTTTGGGTATATGCCAATTCCGTTGTCTTCCGGGCTGAAAAAAATACTCCAAAAAGGGTATAGTTCAAATCGGGAAAAATTCCCAATTTAGCATCGGAATCTAAAAATATTCACCAAATAATTTGAAAAATAAAAAAGGAGTATGTACCTTCACGCTACTAATAACGCCTGCCATATTCTAAAATCCTCTGAATATTGGGCAACTTAACTCTTTCGTAATATACCTTTTGATTGACCCACCATCCTTGAAATTCCCTGAGATCGTTTTAGGTCTGGAATTTAGTAAGGAAACCATAATCCACATTGCTATTTTGTAAAGCCAGCTTCTAACTTACCACAGAAGCAAATTTGTTGAAGCCAATACCTCGTGTTAGCCTGAGCACTATTTCCATTGCCATCCATGAAAGATCAAGTTTCTACTTGAACCCTTAAAATACCCAGTGGTAATGAAAAAACAAATTTTGGCTATCGACGATAGCAAAGCGATTCGGTTCTTGCTCCAGACAGTGTTGGGAAGAGACTACCAGGTGGTGACAGTGCCTGACGGATATTCAGCCATGTATTATCTTTCTCACCGGGAGCATCCCGATCTGATCATAGCAGATCCCCAGTTGCCTGATATGGAGAATTGGGAATTGATCGAGCAGTTGGCGAGCAGTGGCATGTACGGAGACATTCCTTTAGTGGTATTATCCGGACTTGATGCGAAGGAAACGGACGCCAAATGTGTGGAGCATGGAGTGTTAAAATATTTCATGAAGCCGTTCAACCCGGTCGAGTTGGTGGAAGCCATTCAAGACCTGGTGAGCAATGGCCAACTGGATAGAGATCGCGTATTAGCGAGTTAGACTTTCTGGTGTTCTCGCCAAAGAAAAGCTAAAGTGCGGGAAACTTTTGCTTCCCGGAGCTAATCCAATTAAGAGCGTACAGCGTATATAACCCTGAATCGTAAAAAGAAGCTGATCTGTGAGAGATGCTTCGTATTTCTGAGCCACCGTATTTATGAATACAGTAAACCTGTTGTATGGATTTATTATATCTACCCCAAACTGTACAAAAGACTAAGAGAATAGCCCCGCGGGTAACTTTTAGGTCTTATCATTTCCCTTCGACGGGCAGCTTCCAGTTTAGCGGCTTTTGCTATATTGGAAGGAACAGCAACAATATTATGAAGCTGGTCGAGCTGTACAAGGAAGGGTCGGTACTGGAGGGGTTGGAAAAAGCAAAGACCGAACTTCTGAAGAGCGTTGAGCAGGGGAAGAATAAATTACCCGAGGTCATTATCTGCGAAGCGCGTTTTGATTTTGCCACCATCAGTCATTTCAATCAATTTCTCCGTAAGCATTCCGTTCTTCGGTCGATCCCTTTCATCCTGGACGTATCCGGGCTGGGGAACCGGGACGTATTGCTGTACCGCCAGCACGCGAGGCCGGATGAGATGCTGTTTATAGAGGATTGCGATAAGAAGGATCTGATCTCGAAGATCCGGTTCCTTTGCAAGATGAAGTCCTGCAGCAAGGAGACGGCGGAGCCGAAGATCGAGGAGAAGTCGCTGCGGAGCCTCCGCTTCGGTCCCCTGACCAAGCGTGCTTTTGATATTTTTGTCGCTTCTGTCGCCCTTTTGTTGTTAAGCCCTCTTTTCCTGTTGATCGCCCTGGCTATCCGGCTGGAATCGCGCGGCCCGATCTTTTACATTGCCAAGCGTGCAGGCCGTGGGTATAAGATATTCAATTTCTACAAGTTCCGGACAATGATCCATGGGGCTGACAAGAAGATCACCGATCTGGCCCATTTGAACCAATACGACGCCGAGAAGGGGCCGGTCTTCTTCAAGATCAGTAACGATCCGCGTATCACGAAAGTGGGTAGTTTCCTGCGGAATACCAGCCTTGACGAGCTGCCGCAGCTGGTCAACGTACTGCTTGGGGATATGTCGCTGGTGGGCAACCGTCCTCTACCGCTGTATGAGGCGAAGAACCTGACGACGGACGATTATGCCGCCCGTTTTATGGCGCCGGCGGGTATTACGGGGCTTTGGCAGGTGAAGAAGCGGGGTACGAAGGACATGTCGGTAGAAGAAAGGATCAGCCTGGATATAGATTATGCTTCGAATTGCAATTTTGTGACCGATCTTTGGATAATAGCTAATACACCGTCTGCGTTATTGCAGAAGGAAAATGTATAATGCGAAGTTCAACATGTTGCAGGATCGCCCTTTAGTATCCATTATTGCGTTGAATTGGAACACCACCGCAGTAACTTGTGATTTTCTAACATCCATCCGGAAGCAAAACACCTATCCCAATATAGAGGTCATTGTCGTCGATAATGCCTCCAACGAGGATCCCAGTCCGGCCTTCCTGCAGGTGTATCCAGAGGCGCAGATCGTTCGCAATTCCCATAATCTTGGATTTTCGGCGGGGAACAATGCGGGAATCCGCAAGGCATCCGGGGACTATCTTTTCATCGTCAATAACGACACGGAGTTTACCCCGGGGTTGCTCGAGGGTTTGCTGGAGGTGTACGGGCAGCATCCCGATGCGGGAATCGTCTGTCCCAAATTCCATTATTTTTTTGACAAGGGGACCATCGAATACGCTGGTTATTACCCGGTGAATATCTTCACCGGGCGTAACAGCATGATCGGCTGCCGGGAGAAGGATCACGGGCAGTACGACCAGATGAAGGAGACCCATTACGCGCATGGCGGCGCCATGATGGTTCCGCGGCGGATCGTCGAGGAGGTGGGGGCGATGCCTGAGGAGTTCTTCCTGTATTATGAGGAGTTCGACTGGTCGGAGCAGATCAAGCGGCGTGGGTTCAAGGTGTATTATCAGCCCAAATCGCTGATCTATCATAAGGAGTCGATGACAACGGGCAAGTCCAGTCCGCTGAAGACGTTCTATCTTACGCGCAACCGCATCCTGTTCATGCGCCGGAATACGCCCCTGCTGGCGTTTTCGCTGTTCGCCCTCTATTTTGTCATCTTTACCATACCCAAGAATACCCTGACCTACGTGATCAAGGGTCAGAAGGAGCATTTGTCCTCTTTCTGGAAGGGCATTTTATGGCAATTCAATCGTACCATCACCTTTAACTAAACTGTATGTGCGGAATCACCGGCTTTGTGGATTTTAAAAAGAAGACCGACATCGACGTGTTGCGGAGGATGTCGGATGCGATGCTTCATCGCGGGCCGGACGACGGCGGCTGTGAGGTGTATGAAGCGGCCGATGCGGCGATCGGCTTTGGGCAGCGCCGGCTGTCGATCCTTGACCTGTCCCCGTTGGGGCATCAGCCCATGCATTTTGGCGACCTGGTCGTCAACTTCAACGGCGAGATCTACAATTTCAAGGAGATCCGAAAGGAACTGGAAGAGAAAGGATACCAATTCAATTCCTGGTCGGACACGGAAGTGATACTGAAGGGATATGATTGCTGGGGGATGGATGTGGTCCAGAAGTTCATCGGGATGTTCGCCTTTGCGCTGTACGACAAGCGGAAGCAACAGATCATCCTGTTACGGGACCGCGCGGGGGTAAAGCCGTTATATTATTATTGGAACGAGGAGATCCTGTTGTTCGGTTCCGAATTGAAGGCCTTGTATGCACATCCGGCGTTCGAAAAGAAGATAGACGTCAACAGCGTGGCGTTGTTCCTGCAGTTCAGCTATATTCCCGCGCCGCACAGCGTCTTTCACCGCACCTATAAGCTATTGCCGGGTCACTACCTGACAATCGATCTGGTCAGCCGGCGTCAGCAACTGACCAAATATTGGGATGTATTCGATCATTATAATAAGCCCAAGCTGGATCTGTCTGACGAGGAGGCCATTGCCCAGACGGATGCCTTGCTGAAAAATGCCTATGAGTACCGGATGGTAGCCGATGTGCCGGTAGGGCTTTTTCTCAGTGGGGGATATGACAGCAGCAGCGTCGCCGCTTTGTTGCAAACGGGCCGGGCCGATCGGCTGAAGACCTTTACGATCGGCTTTCATGAGAATGAGTTCAACGAGGCGCCCGAGGCGAAGAAGATCGCCGGGTATCTCGGGACGGACCATACGGAGTGGTATCTGACGGCGAAGGAAGCGGGCAGCGTGCTGGACCGTTTGCCGGAGATCTACGACGAGCCATTCGCCGACAATTCCACCGTTCCCACGGTGCTGGTGAGCGTGCTTGCCCGTAAACAGGTAAAGGTGGCGCTGAGCGCCGATGGCGGGGATGAGATCTTCGGGGGGTATAACAAGTTCAACCAGGCGGAGAAATATACGAGCCAGTGGCCTCCGTTCTTTCAAAGCCTCGTGAGCGGGACGATGTCGCTGATCAATCCCGAATATATCCCCTTCTTCAACAGTCAATATAATTTCGCCACGCGATATGAGAAGATGCGGCTGATCTGGAAGAGTCATGATCCCGTCACTGCCGTCAAGTATATTAGTCAGTATATCACCGAGAAAGAAGTGGAGTCCTTCCTTGGACGGCCATTCGAGCGGTATCATACCTTTTTTGAGGACGGCAGCCTGCTGGAGCATAATGACGGCGTCGTCAACCGGTTGCTGGCGGTGGATTACAAGACCTTCCTCGTCGACAATAACCTTGTAAAAATGGACCGGGCCACTATGTCGGTAAGCCTGGAAGGGAGGGAGCCGATGCTGGATCACCGGGTGATCGAGTTCCTCGCGCAACTGCCTTCTTCGCTGAAGATCCGGAACGGGGTGAACAAGTGGCTGTTGAAGGAGGTCGTGCATCGTTATATTCCGAAGGAGCTGATGGAGCGGCCGAAACGGCCGTTCATCGCGCCTCTGATGGTCTGGTTCCGCGAGGAGCTGAAGGAACAACTGCGGTATTATCTCAGTGAAAAATGTCTTTCGGCGACGGGTGTATTCGCCTTTGGACCTATTATTCAATTAAGGGACGAATATCTGGCCGGTAAAAAGGTAAATTATCAAAAGCTATGGCAGGTGTTGATGTTCCAGCTGTGGTATGACCGCTGGATCCAAAAATTATAACGATGAACGGTGATAAAAAAATCAGGGTCCTGGAGTGTATCCGGCAGGGCAAGATAGGGGGTGGAGAGTCGCATTTGCTGAACCTTGTGGAATATCTCGATAAGGACCGTTTCGAACCCGTGGTGCTGAGCTTTACCCAGGGGCCGATGATCGACCGGCTTCAGCAGATGGGGGTTGGGACGGACGTCATTTATACGGAGAAGCCCTTCGATGTCACCAAATGGGGGAGGGTGAAGGATCTGCTGAAGGAAAAGAAGGTGGACCTTATCCATGCGCACGGCACCCGTGCCGCCAGCAATGTCCTTTGGGCGGCGAGGTCACTTGGTATTCCCGTCGTTTATACTATTCATGGATGGTCCTTCCATCCCGACCAGCGGACGTTCTTGCGGCGGATGCGGATCGCGGGGGAAGGCTATATAACGACCCGGACGGCGATGAACATTTCGGTTTCCGAGGCCAACCAGGCGTCGGGAAAGCAGAATATCCGTGGGTTCGAGTCGGTGCTGGTGAATTACGGCATCGATCAGAAGAAATTTACTCCTTCGGGGGTCAAGAAGGATGTGCGGGCGGAACTGGGGATCCGGAAGGACACGCTATTAGTGCTGTTCATCGCGCGATTTACCAAGCAAAAGCAGCCATTGGCCATGATCCGGGCCTTTAAGGGAGCCCTGGAGGCCGTTCCGGGGATGCATCTGCTGATGGTCGGGGACGGGGAGCTGAAGGCGGAGGCTGTGCAGCTCAGTACCGACCTGGGGCTGCAGGACCGGATCAGCTTCCAAACCTTCCGGCAGGATGTTCCCGATGTTCTGGCGGCGGCCGATATCTTTGTCCTGCCGTCGCTTTGGGAGGGTCTGCCGATCGGTTTGCTGGAGGCTATGGCGATGGGGAAGGCCATCATCGCTTCCGATGTGGATGGGACGGGAGAGGTGCTGAAGCACCGGGAGAACGGGCTGTTGATCCAGACGGAGCGGCTGGTGCCGGCCTTGACCGAGGCTTTGGTCCAATTGGGCCGGGACGGGGAAATGCAGAAAAAATTTCAACAGAGGGCCATAGAAACCATCAGCGGGCGTTTTAACGTTACGCGAATGGCCCGGGAAATCGAAGCCATATATAATACTGTGTTAAACAAATCCTTATAGCAGATGGAATTTAAAAAGATCGTAGATATCAAGCGTGTCAACTTTATCGTGGATGCCCTCAAAGCCAATCTGCCCGAAGGGGCCGAGGTTTTGGACGTGGGCTGCGGAAATGGGGTGATCTCGAGGTATCTTGGTGAAAAGGGGTTTGTGGTCCGTGGGGTAGACGTCAGTGACAAGGCGATCGAGAGGGCCCGGAGCCTGAATACTTTCCCCAACGTACGGTTCGAGGTGGTCAGTGCCGAGCAGCTGGTGGCCGATGGTCAGCGGTATCATGCGGTGGTTTGCAGCGAGGTATTGGAGCATTTGAATGAACCCGGGAAGCTGTTGAGGGTGCTATATCAGATCCTTCATGACGATGGGGTGTTGGTGGTGACCGTTCCCAACGGGAAGGGCCCCCGGGAAAGCCTGGTGACCAAGCCGGTGCAGCGAATGCAGAAGAGGAACGGATGGGTTTGGAGGGCCGTCAACAGGATCAAGCAATCTCTGGGCTACAAGGGGACCACCGTTCAGTCAGCGGCGGATGACCTTACGCATATTCAATTCTTTACGCGTCCTTCGCTGGAAAAATTGGCAACGGATAATACGTTCCGGATCGTGCGATTCGGCAAGACCAATTTTATCGAGGATGTATTTCCTTTCTCCTTTTTGACCAAGAAGATCAGGATCCTGCAGAAATGGGATTGCGCCCTTGCGGATGTACTGCCTTACCAGTTTACCGGCGGTTTTGTCACCGTCTGGGAGAAGGCTAAGAAGCAGTAAGCTTATTCCGGTTGTGCAAGGGTCGCATGGTTACGATCTCTATTTGTTCCTTTTTCGGGCTGTTGCGCTGATCGAGGCAGGCCTGCAGAACCGCGGCCATTTTCTTGTAATGCGGGGCCAACAGGAAAGTCTTGTGGTCGCCGGGAACATCATGGACGGTTACGCCTTTGAGGGCATATTTCCGCCAGCTGAGATATTCCGGATCGCTTACAAAGAAGAGGCGGGTCTCTGCCCGGAAGAGGTCGATCTCGATATTCAGCGGTTGTAATTTGTAGTTGCTGTAGGCAATGTCGAGCTTCTCATTGATCCTTGCCGCGTGTTCGAGCGTATCCAGCTCATTCTTTTCCTCCTGAAGCAAGCCGAATTTTTCGAAGGGCTGGCGCATTTTCCTGCGAAGGAAGCTGGATTGGTACTTTATCATCTTGCCCGGGTGTTTACCGAGGGACTGGAGGATAAAGAGCATTTTCGGGAACTGGCGGCCTATCTTTCGGATCATTCGTTTCCAGAGGGGTTCGAACTGGACCGAGGTATTGTCGGCGGCGGTGTCGAAGATAGCCAGCATTTTTACTTCTTTTCCCAGGGCCTGCAGCTGGCGGGCCATTTCGAATGCAACGAAGCCGCCGAAGGAATAACCTGCGAGGCAAAAGGGGCCATCGGGGTTATGCTGAAGGATCTCCGAGACATAGTGGGCGGAGATCGCCTCCATCTTATCCAGCGGCTCGTCGATGCCATTCAGGCCTTTGGCCTGCAGTCCATAAACCGGTTGATCGGGGTCCAGGCTTTTTGCTAATGAATTGAAAATCATTACTGTAAGGCCTGCCCCATGGACGATGTACAGGGGTGTTTTCGATCCTTCCGCGCGGATCGGCACCAGGGAGCTCCAATCCAGGACGTTTTCGGTCTGTTCGAGGCGTTGGGCCAATTGGGCGATGGTGGGGCATTCCACGAGGGTTGTCAGGGGGAGGCGTTTGCCGAGGGCTTTATCGAGCTGGGTCATGACCTGGATGGCGATCATGGAGTGGCCGCCGAGTTCGAAGAAGTCGTCATGGATACTGACCTTGGTCAGTCCGAGGGCCTGGATCCAGGATACCGAAATGAGCTTTTCCAGCTCGGTGGTTGGCGGAACGTATTCCCTGGAAGAGGACGCCGGGTCAATGCTGTGCCTGTTTGCGGGGCGGGGGAGCGCCTTGCGGTCGATCTTCCCGTTCGCCGTCAGGGGCAGCTGCCGCATTGACACATAGTCGTTGGGGATCATATAGGCCGGCAGAAGGCTATGGAGGCCGTTCTCCCAGACCTTTTGCTGTTCTATGGGAAAATGGCTGGCGTCGGGCAGATTGGTGTTTGAGGAAACGATATAAGCGACCAGGCGCTGATCGCCGGGCCGGTCTTCCCGGGCGATGACGACGGCCTCTTTGATCATCGGCTGTTTGATGAGGCTGTGTTCTATTTCACCCAATTCAATACGGTGGCCGCGGATCTTGACCTGATGGTCGATGCGGCCGAGGCAGAGAATGTCGCCGTTCTCGAGAAGTTTGCCGAGGTCGCCGGTGCGATACATTTTTGAGCCGTCACTGCTGAAGGCGTTTGTTACAAAGCGTTCGGCGGTGAGGGCGGGTCGATGGTGATACCCGCGGGCGACGCCGTCCCCGCCGATATATATTTCACCGACGGCGCCGAGGGCGACGGGGCGGGCGGCCTCATCGAGGAGATAAACCTGGGTATTGTCGATGGGCCGGCCGATGGTGATTGCCTCTTCGTCCGGCAGAATCTGTTTTACGGTCGACCAGATGGTCGTTTCGGTGGGCCCATACATGTTCCAGAGGGAGGAGCATTTGGCGGTCAGGATGCCTGCGAGGTCTTTTGGCAGAGCTTCTCCGCCGCAGAGGGCTTTGAGGGGCAGGGGATCGTTCCAGCCTGCGCCGAGCATCATGCGCCAGGTGGATGGGGTAGCCTGCATGATGGTGATCTCTTCGGTGCGAACGATGTCCAGCAGTGCGCGACCGTCCTTTGCGGAATCGGCGTCGGCGAGGATCAGGGTTGCGCCGGTTATGAGGGGGAGGTATAGTTCGAGTCCCGCGATGTCGAAGGAGATGGTGGTAACGGCCAGCAGGCGGTCGGAAGCCGAGATGCCGGGCCGGCGCTGCATGCTGAGCATGAAGTTGACCAGGTTATGGTGTTCGATCTCGACGCCTTTCGGAGTGCCTGTGGAGCCCGAGGTGTAAAGGATATAGGCAAGTTGGGAGCCTGTGCCTTCTACGGGCGGGGTAGCGGGGTAATCATTGATGTTGTTCCAGCAGTCTTCGAGAACGAGGGTTCTTGTTTGAGAGTAGAACCGGCTGCGATACCTGGCAGTGGTCAAAAGCGTTTCCGCGCCCGCGTCCTTCAGCATGAATTCGATGCGGTCGTCCGGATAGGCGGGGTCCAGGGGAATGTAGGCTGCACCGGCCTTCCAGATGGCGATAAGGGCGATGACCATCTCCGCCGAGCGGTCGAGGGCGAGGCCCACGGCGTCACCCTGGCGGACACCTTTGGCCTTCAGCAGATGGGCCAGGCGGTTAGTCTTTTCCGCGAGGGTCTTATAGGTGATGACGATGCCCTGGAATTGCAGAGCGGGGTGAGTCGGGTTCAATACAGCCTTTTCGTCGATGAGGGTGTAAAGCGCCTTATCCTTCGGGTAGGCGACGGTGGTGTCGTTGAGGCTGTCGAGTTGTTCGTTGGATGAATAGAAGTCCATCACCGGCAGGTCCCGGATCAGGGAGTTGGTGTTTGTCGTGAGCTGGCGGAGCAGATGTTCGAAGGAGTCCATCATCCGGCGGATGGAGGATGATTTGAACAGTTGTGTATTGTAGGACCATTCGAGCACCAGGTGTTGTTCGGAACCTGAGGCGTTGAGGAAGATCTCGAAGCTTTCGTATTCCCGCGGATTGTAGCTCATCCGGTAGTCGATGTTGTGGAAGGCGACACCGTTATCCAGGCCCATGTCGATATTGAAGACGACGGGCACCAGCGGGATGCGTGAAGGATCGCGGTTGATGGGCAGTCTTTTGAGCAGGCTGCCGAAGGTGAACTGCTGGTGTTCGTAGGCGTCGAAGATGTGTGGCTTGCGTTGTTTGAGATAGGCGGGGAAGCTAAGATCGCCATTGGGCCGGCTGCGGAGAGGCAGCAAGTTGACACAATGACCGACCAGGCTTTGGTATCCGGTGGCGGATTGGCCGGCGGCGGGGAGGCCGAGGACGATGTCCTCCTGGCCGGTAAGGCGATGAAGGAAGATCTCGAAGGCGGTCATGAGGGTCATGACCATGCTGCAGCCTGCGCTTGCGCCCAGTCGTTTTATGGATTGAACCAGGGCAGGGTCGAGGGGATAGTCATCCCGCCTGCTTTTGTAGGTGCGGAGGGAAGGGCGGGCAAAGTCCGTAGGCATATCCAGGACGGGGATGTCGCCTTTGAACTGATCGAGCCAATATTGTACGGTACGGCTATATTCTTCGCTTTCGAGGAAGCGCCATTGATCGATCGCGTACTGGCTGAAGCGAAGGGCTTCGGGCAGGGCGGGGACGGTTCCTTTTGCGTAGGCCGAGTAAAGTTTACCGAGGTCCTGCAGCATGATGCCGAGGGACCATCCGTCGCAAACGATGTGGTGGGCTGTCAACTTGAGGAAATGTTCTTCGGGGCCCAGCCGGAAGAGGGCCATCCGGAAGAGGGGGCCGTTGAGAAGATCGAAGGCTGTCTGGGCTTCCTGGGTCGAGAAGCGATCGACAAAGGCCTGTTGGTCTTCCTTTGAGAGTGTGGAAAGATCCTGATAAAAAAGATTGATTGGCAACTCTTTGAATACCAAAATCTTGTGACCATCGGCGCTAAAGGCCGAGCGCAGGGCTTCATGCCGGGCGATGAGGTCCCGGAGAGCGTTCTCCATAGCTGGGCGGTCGAAGGGGCCCGTGAGGCGAAGGGATACCGACTCGTTGTAGGAGCGGTTAGCATCTTCGCCGCCGAGACGACAGGAAATCCATATCTCCTGTTGTGGTTCGATAGCTGGCAATACCCGAATGATCTCCGGGCCGGTGAAGGGGTCAAATTCTACCGGTACAAGGTCGTTAGTGAGTGTAACCTGGTCCATTTCTACTTTTAGTTGACTTGCAAATATTTCCCGGGGCGATCAGGGTCATTGATAAACCACGCGGGGTTGCCGTCCATATCCCGGCCCAATCTTGCGCCGGGTATCAACGGAGTTTCATCGACTTTTATTTCGGGGTTTTTATTGAGGACCTTTGGATCGGCGATCGTGCTTTTTAGAAAGCCGGCATCGATCAGTTCGTCGATGCTTTGTGTGAATTTTTCGATGATGGTATCGATGTCCTTGCGGCTATGCGCTTCAGTGAGAAAACAGGGGAAACCATCGAGGATATGGATGCCTTTGTCCCGCATGAGGGTAAAAAGCAATTCTCCATAGGCTATTTCTTCTTTCCATTTGATCTTCCACAACGAGCCGAACTGGGCTACATAGAGTGGGAGGGAATGGCGCTGGCAGACGGCGTTGAAAGAATCCGCCAGATATTTTGTGTTATCGGTAAGTGACTGCTGGAGGGCCGGGCCTTTGGCCTTCATGTATTCGAGTGAAGCTTTTGAGGCGGCGAGAGCCAGCGGATGCCGTACAAATGTACCTGCAAAATACGTTACTCCCGCTTCCGGTGTGGAATTATCTCCATAGTTCCAGGTGCCTCCGTCTAATGCATTCATAAACAGCTTTTTACCCGCGATCACCCCGATCGATATACCGGAGCCGATCACTTTGCCATAGGTACCGAGGTCAGCCTTTACCCCAAACAGGGCCTGGGCGCCGCCCGGGTGCATCCTGAAGCCGGTGATCACTTCGTCAAAGATGAGGCAGGTGCCTGCATCCTCGGTGATCCTGCGCAATTTTTTCAGGAATTCGACGGGCTGGAATTCCGGCCTGCGGCTTTGTACCGGTTCGACGAGGACGGCGGCCAGCTCGTGGGCGCGTTCTTGTATGATCCGGAGGGTTTCGTCGGTGCCATAATCCAATATAAGCATATTTTGTACCGCCTCCGGCATGATGCCGGGGGCGGCTGGGAAGGACTTCAATTTCTTCGAGCCGCGGACGATGACCTCGTCGACGATGCCGTGATAGGACCCCGAGAAGGCGACGATCGTGCTGCGGCCGGTCACGGTGCGGGCGATGCGCATGGCGCCGAGGACGGCTTCGGAGCCGGTGTTGCAAAGGGCGGCGCGGTCGAAGCCGGTGAATTCGCAGATGAGCTTGCTAACGGGGCCGGCCAGTTCGTGCTGGGGGCCGATCTCGTAGCCTTTGTCCATTTGATCATGGATCGCTTTGACAATGATCTCGGGTTGATATCCCAGCATATTGGAGCCAAAGCCATTGAGGGCGTCGATGTATTCGTTGCCGTCGAGGTCCCAGAGCCGGCTGCCTTTGGAGCGGTTGACTACGATGGGATAGACGATCTCTTTTGTTTGGGGTTTGAACCCGGTGACTACGCGGGGATCGGCCATATAGTCGCGGTGTTCGGCGGTGTAGCGCTTGCTGGCGGCCGTTTTGGCGACGTAGCGGGCCATTAACTCATTGAGGAAGGTCTGTTGTCGGAGTGGAAGGCTTTGAGTGTTCTTATCGATCTTTGCCGTGGCGCCGAAGGGCTTTTTGTGTTCAATGAGTTCATCGGCCGTCAGCTCCCCTTCTATTTTGAGTTTGCCGTTGCCGTTGGGGGCGGAGGCTGGGGTGAAGCCTGGGGCTGCCGACGCCTGCGGCACCGGCAGGGGCGCTGGGACAGGCGCCTGGGCGGCGCCTCCCTGGAGCAGGGCTATCTGTTGGGCGAGGAGCTGAATCTGTTGGGAGATGAGGCCAATGACCGTAGCGTTGTTGCCTGCCGGTATGTATGCCGGCGCGGAAGGTTGGGGTGTGAACGCCACAGACTGGGGTTGTGGCTGTTGCTGTGGCTGGATCGGCTGCTGTACCGGGTCGGGCGGGAGGTTGGCATCCAAGTACGCCACCAGGAGGTTGAGGCTCCCATATTCTTCGTTCAATTGGCGGAACGAGATGGGCAGGTTAAAGCTTTTTTTCAGGTTTAGGGCAACCTGTGTGAGGAGCAGTGAATCCAGGCCGAGTTCGACGAAGCTGCTGTTCGGGTCGGCCGAATGCAATTCAATTCCGGAAGCGTCTTCCAGTATCTCTTTCACTTTCCGGATCAGGTCTGTTGTACGCATAGGTCTGTTTTGAGTCAAAATTTCTATTGTAGGGGATAGGGGTGATTGCGGCTGTTGCCGGGGCTGCGCCGGCTCCGTGTGCGGCGATGGGGGTGGATCCACCCATGCCGGTTGCCGGTCGAAGGCATAGGACGGCAGATCAAGCCTGCGGCGGTGCTGGCCGTTGTAAAAGGTGTTCCAGTCGGGTTGGATGCCGTTGAGCCAAAGTTGGCCGAGGGCGTTCAGGATGGACCGGTATTGGGATTGGCCGTTTTCCGGGTCGAGGCTGGTGACGGCGGTGGCCGGTTTTGTGGTGCGATGCTGGCGTACCAGCATGGAGGTTACCTTTCCCGGGCCGACCTCGAGCATCAGGCGGTAATCATTTTCGAGCAGGGTAGTTATGGCGTCCGAGAAGCGGACCGTTTCCCGGAGGTGGGCAGCCCAGTAGGCGGGATCGGTGGCCTGGGAATCGGTTAGCCATTTGCCGGTGGCCGTCGATACGATGGGCAGGCGGGGCAGGCTCATGGGAATGGACGCCGCTAATTGCCGGAAGGGTTCCACAACAGGGTCCATCATAGCGGAATGGAAGGCATGGCTGGTATAGAGCGGTTTATTTTGGATGTCCTGGGTGCCGAGCAGGGCCGATAAGGCGGTGATCTCTCCGGTTGGGCCGGATACGACGCAGAGCTCGGGGCTGTTGACGGCGGCCAGAGAGAGGGATTTGGACAGCAGGGGCAGGACCCGGGTGTGGGGAGCCCTGATGCTGAGCATGCTGCCGCCGGGCAGTTCCGACATCATCCGGCCGCGGGCGGCAATAAGGTGTAGTGCGTCTTTCAGGCTGAAGACCCCTGCGAGGTGGGCGGCCACGAATTCGCCGACGCTGTGTCCGGCAAAGGCGGCCGGGGTGATCCCCCAGCTGGTCCAGAGGCAGGAGAGGGCGTATTCTATGACGAAGAGGGCCGGCTGGGCGTAGACGGTGTTGTTTATGCGGATCGCCGTTTCCGGGGTAGTCTCCTGTGGATAGATGATCTCGCGGATATCCTCGTTCATGATCGGCAGGAGCAGGGCGGCGCAATCGTCTACGGCTTGCCGGAAGACGGGTTCCTGTGAATAAAGTTCGCTGCCCATGTTCGTCTGTTGGGAACCCTGGCCGGGGAAAAGGAAGACGATGTCAGACCGGGATTCTTTGAGGATGGAGGTGGTGGATGGGGCCGGATCGGGTTGCTGCAACTGGCTGACCAGGTCTTTTTCATCGGTGGCCAGGAGGAAGCGGCGGGCCGGAAAATCGGCGCGGGTGGTTTGAAGCGTATAGGCTATATCTGCCAGTCCCTGGTTTTTTGCGAAGGCGGCCAGGCGGTGGCCATAGGCTTCACGACTTTGCGGGGTGCGGGCGCTGAATGTGATGAGTTGCAGGGGGCGGGTTGTGGTAGAAGGGGGTGCTGCGGTTTGCCGCGCCTCTTCAACGATGACGTGAACGTTCGTGCCGCCTACGCCGAATGAGCTTACCCCCGCTCTTCTTGGCCCGGTCGCCTGCCAATCCCGGAGAGAGGCGTTGACGAAGAAGGGTGACCGCTGAAAGTCGATTGCCGGATTGGCCGAGCTGAAATTGATGGATGGGGGCAACTGGCGGTGCCAGAGCGCGAGTGTCGTCTTTATGAGACCTGCGACACCGGCGGCTGCGGTAAGGTGGCCCATATTGCTTTTAATGGATCCCAGGGCGCAGTATTGGGTCTTTGGCTGGTCGCCGAAGGCCATCTTTAGTCCTTCGATCTCTATTGGGTCGCCAAGGGGGGTTGCCGTGCCGTGGGCTTCGATGTAGCTGATGGAGGCGGCATCGATGCCGGCTTCGGCGATGGCCATTGCGATAGCGCCGGCCTGGCCTTCCGCGCTGGGGGCGGTGAAGGATCCTTTTCCGCTGCCGTCGTTATTGACGCCGGCGCCTTTCAGCACCGCGTAGATGGTATCTCCGTCCTTTTCGGCCGACTCTTTTCTTTTCAGCAGGACGACGCCCGCGCCGTCGCTGAAGGTCGTGCCCTGCGCTTCGGCATCGAAGGACCGGCAGTGGCCGTCGCGGCTCAGCATGGCACCTTCCTGGTAAATATGGCCACTGCGGATAGGGGCTGTTACGGCGGCGCCGCCGGCAAGAGCGATGTCGCACTGTCCTTTTCGAAGGCTGTCCATCGCCTGGGCTACGGCCAGCAGAGAGGTGGAGCAGCCTGAGTGCACGCTGACGGCTGGACCTTTGAGGTCGAGCACGAAGGCCGTACGGCTAGCCACATAATCTTTTTCGTTGTAGGTCATCACCTGGAAGGCGCCGACCTTGTCGACCCGTTCGCGATTGGGGATGACATTGTTGAGATAGTAGCTATTGTTGCCGGAGCCGGCGAAGACACCGATGGAGCCTGGGTACCGGTGGGGCAGATAGCCGGTCTTTTCGAGAGTTTCCCAGGCTATTTCGAGGAAGATGCGTTGTTGGGGGTCCATCAACTCGGCGAGGCGCGGGTTGATGCCGAAAAAGCCTGCGTCGAAGGTATCGGCGCCATCGATGGTCCCGCGGACGGGGACGTAGTCGGGGTCATTTTTGAGCGATGGCGGGATGGAGGTATCCAGTTGCTCCTTTGTGAAGAAGGACACGGTTTCCCTGCCGTTTATCAGCAGGTCCCATAATTCTTCGATCGTGGAGGCGCCGGGGAAGCGGCCGGCCATGCCGATAATGGCGATATCCTCGTTGCCGGCGGAGGGCCGGTGGCCATGGCTCTTTGGCAATTGGATGCGGGAGGTGCTGCCGCCATCGAGCCAGGCGGCCACTCCCTTTATCGTCGGGAATTGATAGAGTTTGGTGATGGGCAGGTCGAGGCCGTGCTGTTGTTGCAGCGCGGCTACGGTCTTCAGGCCCACCAACGAGTTGCCGCCGAGCTCGAAGAAATTGTCTTCTATGCCGACCTTGTCCAGGGCGAGCAGCTGAGCCCAGAGGGCGGCGAGGAGGCTTTCGGTGGCGGTGGAGGGAGCCTTATAGAGTACGGTCAATTCGGGGCGTTTGATCTCCGGTTTGGGCAGGGCCCGTTTGTCGATCTTTCCGCTTGTCGTGTGCGGCAGCTCTTCAAGCCATACAAAGGCGGCCGGCATCATATAATCGGGGAGGGTGCGGGCTATGAGGTGGCGCAGGGCCTGGGTGTCTTTTTTCCCGCTGGCGCTGACCATATAGGCGACCAGTCTTTTTGTACCCGGCACGTCTTCCCTTGCAACGACGACGGCCTGTTGGACGTCGGGGTCCTGATTGAGGATCACCTCGATCTCGCCCAATTCGATACGATAGCCCCGGATCTTCACCTGGTCGTCCATGCGGCCGAGGAATTCGATGTTGCCGTCGGGCAGATAGCGGGCGAGGTCGCCGGTGCGATAGATCCGGAGTTCTCCTTTTTCGGGATGGTTCCACCGGAGGTATTTCTGGGCGGTGAGCTCGGGTCGATGGAGATAGCCTTCGGAGAGGCATACGCCGCTGAAGCAGAGCTCGCCGATGGACCCATCGGGCAGGAGGCATTGCTGGGGATCGAGGATCCAGGCGCCGGTGTTGTCGATAGGTTTCCCGATATTGGGCAAGGCAGGCCAGGCGGCCGGATCTCCCCGGAGGACCAGTTCGGTGACGACATGGGTCTCGGTGGGGCCGTATTGGTTGTAGAGTACGGCGCCGGGAAGGGCCGAGAAGAAGCTGACCACCTGCGGGGTGATCTTCAACTGTTCGCCGGCGGTCATCACTTCCTTCAGGCAGGAGGGGAAGAGTTTTGCGGCGTCGGCGGCTTCGGTGATGTATTGCAAAGCGACAAAGGGCAGGAAGATGCGGTTGATGCCTTCCGTGCCGATGAAGCGCAGTAGTTTTTGGGGATCGAGACGCAATTCGTCCTCGATGAGCACCAGGGCGCCGCCGGTGGTGAGTGTGGCGAATATCTCCTGGAAGGAAACGTCGAAGGTAAGCGGAGCGAACTGGAGGGTGCGGTCGCCGGCGGCGGCGATGGAGTGCCGCTGTTGCCATTGGAGCAGGTTGACCAACGGGGCGTGACCCATACAGACTCCTTTGGACTTCCCGGTGGAGCCGGAGGTATAGAGGAGGTAAGCGAGGAAAGGGTCCCGGTTAGGGGAGGCCGTTAGGTCGATGGGGGCCGGCGGAACTGCGTCGAAGCCGAGGATGTCCAGGCCTTCGAGGGATGCCAATGGGGCTTCCGCTTCCACGGACATGGAAAGGCAGGTATCGATGCCGGAGTCGGTGACGATTTGTTGCAGACGATCGACCGGATAGGAAGGATCGAGAGGAAGATAGGCTTTGCCGGAACGAAGGATGGCGAGTACGCCGATGATCATTTCGGGTCTTCTTATGGTGCTGATACCGATGGCTGCGGAGTCCGGAGAACGGGAGAGGATGGCTTGCGAAAGGCGGGTAGCTTCGCGGTCAAGGTCGAAGTAGGTAAGGGTGTGATCTCCAAAAACAACGGCAGGCAGGTTGGGCGTCCTGTCGAGTTGAAGGGCAAACAGTGAATGAATGGACATTTCCATAGCTACTACGATGATCAGGTTAGCTTCACAGGACAGAATGCGCATCTGCCGTGTATTCAGGGGGTTGTAACAAGCTCTCAAATATAAACATTACTATCCAGAATTTTTACTGTTTTGGGCTTTTCGCGCATTAAAAATTGGATAAAAAGACTTATCTTTAGTGACACTTTCTTCTTTGCTTCGTTTTTCCTCCTCTGGTCCAATTTCCGTCCAATCTCCGAAGGATATCCCCCCATTTAAAATACCCAAAAACAATTAGAACCCCATGTTACAGCAAGCCGAAAAGCTTAAGACCGTGTCCGGGGCTGTCGAGCAGATAGACCGGAGGTCGAATCTATCCCGTAAAGAGCTCATCAAGGAGTATATCGAGCCCGGAAGGCCGGTAGTCCTTACGGATGCGGCGCATCAGTGGCCCGGAATGGGCAAGGTCACTCCCCAGTTCATCAAGGAGAAGTATGGTCATCTGACCAAGAAGATCAAGGGAGTGGAGTATAATTTTGCCGATCTGATCGATAGAGTGCTGGCATCATCGCCGGAGAATCCCGCGCCTTATCCCTTCAATGTGAACGTCGAGTACTATTGTCCCGAGATGCGCAAGGAGTTCAAGCCCGAGATCGTTTTTGGTAAGCTTGACAGGATCAATCATCCGTTGTTGCCCCGGTTTATGATGTATGGTACGGAGGTGTATGAATTCTTTATCGGTGGGCGGGGAGCGTCCTTCCCTTTTTTGCACGTCGACGAGCTTTTTCTTCATAACCAGCTAACGCAGTTGTACGGCAGCAAGGAATTTATCCTGTTCTCGCCGGAGCAAACTCCCTATCTGTATCCTACGCCGCAAAATCCCAAGGTCTCGCAGGTGGATGTGCTGCATCCCGACTATGACCGTTTTCCTTTGTTCAGGGAGGCCAGGCCGATACGGGTCATGGTAAATCAGGGTGAGACCCTGCTGTTCCCTACAGGGTGGTGGCATATCACGCAGATCTACGAGCCTAGCATTTCGCTTGGCCGTTGTCATCTCAATGGGAGTAACTGGAGGGCATTTGTAAAGGATGAGGCGAAGGTATGGAAGCGGAAATCGGCGTTCATGTCGATGGCCGTGTATGCATATGGCATGGCGTTGGGAGCGTTGATGGATTTACAAGAAGCGCTCATAGTGCTTTGACAATCACTACGAGCGTTTTGTTCCGAGTGCATCTCCGAGCTTGCAGGTCTGGCCGGCGAACCAGGCGTAGCCATATTGTTTGATCGCTCTGAGCGTTCCTTCGCGTTTTTTGAACATCCACACGTCTTTCAGGAAATCCGGGTAGTTCTTTTTATTCAATTGATCGAATGCGACAGAGATGGTGGGTGTGAGGGAATAGGCGCTATGCCATGTCCCGAAGGGAATGAAGAGTGTTTCACCGGCTCCTACGGTAAAGTTGATCGGCGTCGCGTTCCTGTATTTGGGATATTTTTCGTAGTCGGGTTCGAAGATATTGATGTCGGAGCGCCAGGGATCGTCGGATTTTGGATAGAGAAATTCTTCCTGGCCGCGGGGATAGACCGTGAATCGTTTTTCGCCGTAGAGCTGATTGATCCAGGCGCTGAGATGATAGTAGTCCAGGTGGACATATGGGAACCGTCCGCCCGGTCCGCCGATGAAGAGTTCGGTGACGCCGCCCCAGTGACCTTTTTTGAACCATTTACTCTCCAACCAGTTGGGGGTGGCGTAATTAAGGCTGAGGGGTTGCAGCAGGGGGGTGAGTTCGGGCAGTTTTTCGGGAATGTTGTAGATGATGGGATAGGGGGCGGGATTTTGTTCGGTGCTGTTCTCTACCAGATCCATTACTTCGCGCATCGTATAGGTCTTTCCCTTGATATCGATAGTCCGGTCGCCGTAGTTCTGACGGAACCAGTCCGGCGTGAAGAGCCCGTTGGCCTTCCAGACCTTCGACGCATTTTTAAAGACGACAGGAGTTCCGGTCAGGTAGAACTCGTGATAAAATTCCTTAGGGGAGATGTCGTCCACTTTCTGCACTTGCATATTTGACACGGTTTGTGGGTTGAAAAATACTTTTTTTTTACCGTTAATCATAGGCTCCGCGGCATTTTCTTACCGATGCGCGGCCGGATGTAATGCTGGTAGAATTCAGGATAGAACTGGACTGCATAGACAAAGGTATTCCAAAAATTGATCTTTAACTGCCTGTTCAGGATCACCTGGATGATGATGAAGAAAACCGCGCAGGCGGCAAGAGCGGAGTAGACCGCGCCCATCATTCCAAAGTCTTCGATCAGCAGCCAGGTGAGAAAGAGTTCGAAGGCCGTGAAGGCGACGATGATGATAAAGTTGAGCCGGGGTTTCCCGATGGAGTCCATGATCGTTCCGAAGAGCCTGCTGAACGGGGTGAACAGGCAAACAAGGACGGTAAGCCGGACGATGGGGATCGTCTCGGGATATTTGTTCCCAGCGATGAACCGGACGGTGAAGTCGGGGAAAAGAAACAGGATCGCCAGACAGGGGATGAGGATGGCGAGCAGGGTTCCCACCGATTTTTCGTAGAGGTACTTTATCGCATCGTTGCCGCCGGTGGCAAATCGTTTGGCGCTTTGAGGAAAGACGACGGAGCCCAGTGCGTTGGTGGGTACTTCGGTAAGCGTCGTGATCCGGACGGCCACGTTGAAGGCGCCGGCGGTATCGGCCGAAATGATGGCGCCGAGCATCATTTGATTGATGGAGCCGGTGAGGACGCCGCTGATATTGGTGCCGAAGACATATTTTCCGTAGCTAAACAGCTTTTTCACCCAGGTCCAATCGACCTTTTTATCCAGCACGATCTCGTCACTGACGAAGGAATACTGGACGATCGCGGCGACGAATGCGCAGCCGGCCTGCACCCAGATGAAACTGATGAGGGTGAGGGGCCAGCGAAGGAAAAATGCGAGCACGACGTAGGTGAAGAAGCCGCCTTGCCGGATAACGCTGCTGATCAGGACCCCTTTGAAGCTGAGGTTCGCTTGTTCGATCCATTGGAACTGATAGAGGATCCCTTGCAGCAGATAGACAATGTTGAAGAGATAGAACATATTTATCAGTTCGGGATCGTGCCAGATATGGGAGAGGTAGCCTGCGAGACTGATGTTGATGATGATACAAACCAGCATCAGTCCGCCGCTGAGATAAAAGGAGGCGTTGACGATGGCCGGGTGATCTTTTTTGGTATGATCGGACAGGTATTTGATGAGCGCATTCTGGACCATGCCGCTTCGGGCGGAGTCGAAGATGGTGGTGGTCGCGACGAAGAGGGACCAGATGCCGTAATGATGTTTGTCGAGTTCACGGACGAGAAAGTAAAAGCTTCCAAAGCCGAAGATCAGGTTTTGGAAATTGATCATCAGGCTTAGGAAACCGGATTGGAGCCAGTAGCGTCTATTAGGAGTGTTCATGTTGACGGGGGTGACCAAATAAGTAGTACCCGGCTATTTTATTAATCGATATAAAGAGAACGAATCAGTTTTGTATTGCAGCTGCAGGTCGAGACCGGAAGCCGATGGTACGCCAAAGTTAGCATTACTCAGCAGAATATAATTCACTTCGTATTTGTCGAACAGCTGTTTTGCATCGGCGGGCCGGCCTGTCTTGAGCGCACCCAGCATGCTGTCGCGATCATTGTGGCGTTGCCAGAAGTCTACGTAAGGATTGGAGTAGGGCCTGCCGATGCAGACCATCTTCCTTGCGGTGGGCATCAGGGGGAACAGCTCGGTATTCTCTTCGCAGAGTATGACCTTATCCTGGGGGATGCTGTCCAGGATGTAATGGTAGGTCTTTATCCGGTCGGTGTATTTATCCTGTTCGAGGTCCATTTGACGATTGTAGGTGAAATCCCAGCGATTGCGATAGACAGGATAATAGGCCGCGGCATATGCGAGGAATACGATAAGGAAAACGAATCCCCGGAGGATTGGTTTTTTCAGGCTGCTCCATTTGTCGATGGCCAGCTGGATCAGAAACACCGCTCCCAGGCCGAAGAAGACCGATTGGACGGCTTTGAGGTAGAAAAAGTAGTGGAAGGATGGAACGGTACCCGGCAAGTGGATGTTGTAATTGCGGGAGAGCGAACTGACGGCGGTGGAATAGACAAACAAAAAGACGGTGACAACCGGCCAGGCAAAGAGGATCCTGCGGATGACCGGTTGCCTGACATTGGAAAAGGCCCACGCCGCGCCGACCCCGGCGATCAGGAGGGCGAGACTGAGGTTCATCTTCAGCAATTTCGGGATGCTGCGGAAAATGAAGAGCTCTTCTACCAACTCCGACGGCTCGTAGTTGAGAAAATGAAGGTGGTATTTCCCGACGACGAAATACAGCAGGGGCATTGCGAAAGCGACAAAGAGCACGAACGCCAGGATCCCCTGGGTAATGTATCTCCGCAATGCGCCATACTCTTTCTGCCGGATCGCCGCTATCGAGTTGCGAACCTGCAGGACCACCATGATCAGGATCATGAGAAGCGTTGGGGCTGTATGGCTAAGGAAGGTGACGCCCAGCATTGCGCCAAGGAGAGCAAACCAAGAGTATTTCCCGGTGGTGAATGCTTTATAGCAAACGATCACATCGATATAGAACAGCGATTGGGTGAACACGCCCGGGTAGAGCCAGGGTGAATAGGTTGCCGCGTCCCATCCGGCATGGTTTCCCGAGGAGAGGAAGAGAAAAGAGAGCAGCCCGGCCATCGCCACGCGCCAGTCGAACAGGGTTACCAGCATCCAGGTGAAGGTGATGGGGGCAAGCATGTTAATCCATACACCCGCCTTTGCGAACAGAATATTGAGCGGCAGGCCGGTGATCTTTGCGGCGAACGTTTCGATGGCGGGGAGGAGCGGGTTGTACCAGAGATATTCGTGCAGATAGGCCGGGTCTTTGCCGAAAGCGCCGTGGAGGTTTTGGCGGACGCAGGACATATCGCGATAGAAATCGGTGTCGAAGAACCATTGTATCCCTGCTGCAGCGGAATAACATTGAATGGCCGCAAGCACGAGCAAGGCCAAACAGCCCAACGCATAAAATTTTCTATATCCCTTGTCCAAAGGATCTATCGTTCTCATGGGAGTAATTTACACAGTGATCAACGCGGTTGTGCTAGCTCAGCCGGGATTTTATGAAGCCGACGCCGCGAAGATACATGGCATAGACCTTGAAAAGGCGGGGGCTGTAGCTAGTGTTTTGCAGATAGTCTACGAGGTCCGGCCAGTTGGAGGAATTGGAAAGACTGATCACCGTGCTAAGGGAAGTCCCGGGAACGCGGGTGGTATGCCACCAACCCGCGGGCATGAAGGCACTTTCACCTGCTTTTACAACGACGCGGGTCGCTGTGGCCTTTGCGAAGAGCGGGTATTTTTCCAGATCCGGATGGTCTACGTCGACGATCTCGGAGAAACGGGATCCCGGTTTCCGGTAGAGCCATTGTTCCTGATCGGGGGGATAAATGACGATCTCTTTGTCCCCATAGTGTTGGGTGATGAAGGCGTGAACGCCGAGGTCGTCGATATGCAGATATGGGAATATTCTGCGTCCGCAGAAATTCACTTCGATGTGAGATTCGCGATTGAGCCGACGGGTGACTGAGCCAACCAGGTAGTTCCCGCCGAGCCAGTTGGGTTTGACGTAGGAAGGGGTAGGTTGAACATGGTCTACGAGATCGGGGAAGACATCTTTCACGGGCTGCTCGCGCAGGAAGGGGCCGGGTTTACCGCTGTTGTCGGTGATGCTGTCGATGAAATCTTCCATGCGCATCTCGCCCTGGTCTGTATTGACGATCTTTCCGGGGTACCTGTCCCGGAAGAATTGGGGAGTCCAGGTGGATGCTTTCCATGCGGCCGTGGCGTCGGTGATGATCACAGGTTTTCTAGGGAGGAGATATTCCTGTTTGAACTCTTCATAAGAAAGGTTGCTACGACGGTCGACGGTGATCGGTTTGGAGGTTGTTAGGGGTGCCTTTAAAGCAGGCATACTTTCCGTTGACATATTCACGTTTTATAATTGCCAAGATATACATAATTTTAGGAATTATTCAGTCTTTTTGCCCGGGGTAAAAGGGTATTTTGCCTATGGGTGACTGATAATTAACAGGTTGATTCTATGGACAAAAAGCAAAATACCACTAACCGGGAACGTCCTTTGCATGAGAACCTGGTGATCGCGTTCATCGGCGTGGTCATCGTCTTTATTATCTTAAAAGTTGTATTTCTTTGACCGGTCATGGCAAATAACTATGTACTTCGCGGGAATCGACGGGCAAGCGGGCGGCTGAGGAAATTCCTGTCGAGGGTTTTTATCGATGAAAAGCTGAATAATTGGTTCGGCTGCGTCCTTTTGGGATTGATCGCGGTCGGATTTGGCCTTGTTTTAGCAAAGCGGGTAGACCTTGGCTTTATCCTGGTTGCGACGGTCGGGGGCCTTTGTTTTGCCCTGCCGGCGATGGCGAGCGGTATGACGGCCTTGTACTTCATCATTTACTACAACTTATTCATCTATGTGGTACCCCGTTTTCTCGACAATGATATCATAAAGGTTGGTATCGGGTTCGATGTTCTGCTGGTATGCGGGATGTTGGGGTTCCTGTTGCGACGGGAGCATTTAAAACCGGCGTCGGCCGAGTTGTTCAGGACCCCGGTGATGACCTGGACGTTGGTGTTATACGTCTATACCTGTATCGAGTTGTTCAATCCGCTGGCCCATTCTTTTGACGGATGGTACGACACTTTCCGGAAGACAACGGAGAATTTTGTTTTGCTTTTCCTTGTCTATCATGTTCTGACCAGTTGGAAGAAGATCGATAAATGCCTGTATGCTTTGTTCTGGGGGGCGTTCCTGGTGGGCCTTTACGGATGTATCGAGCAATGGCATGGGCTGTTCCATTTCGAGATGGTGCAGATATTGAGGGTGAAGGCGGGTACGGCCTCTATCTATTTCGGGGGGCAGATCCGGAAGTTCTCCACGGTGTCGTCGCCGACGGCATTCGGGATGGATATGGCGGGCACGGCGACGATCTTTATCATCCTCGGGCTGAATGAGGTCCGAAAAAGCCGCCGGTGGTTGTATCTTCTCGGGTCGATACCGATGATCCTGGGGATGACCTATTCGGGAACGCGTACGTCCACGATCATGTTGCTGGCCGGGCTTGGATTGTATGGGCTGCTGCATATGGACAAGAAGCAGACGCGGATCTATGCGGCGCTCGGACTTTTTCTTTTGCTTGTGGTCATCAAGTTGCCTTACTATGGGAATGCAACGCTGAACCGTTTTCGCAGCAGCTTTGAAGGAAAGAACGATGACAGCTATCTTGTGCGGGAGATCAACCGAAAACGTATTCAGCCCTATATTCTGACGCATCCGATCGGCGGGGGGCTGGGGACGACGAATAATGCGGGGATGAAATGGAACCCGGGACATGCTTTAGCGGGTTTCCAGACCGATAACGGCCATCTCAAGACGGCGCTTGAAATGGGGTGGATCGGCTTATTGATCACCCTTATCCTGCTTTTAATGGTCCTTAAAACCGGGGTGCATGAATTCTTCCGAACGAAAGATGCCTGGCAAAAGGGGGTGATCGCGGCTTGTACGGGTAGTCTTTTTGCCTTTTTGCTGGGGGACCTGGCGCAGGAGGGCCTGGGGGAGTTCACCAATATTGTGATCTTTTATCCCTGCGTCGCGATCGTGCTGAGGGCAGCAACATTCAATGATAAATCTGGATATGAATAAACCGATGGGCCGGAGCTATGTCCCTGCCGTTGTCGCGATCGCCGTTCTCTTTATTCTTTTGCTGTTGCTTGAGGGGGCCGCCTACCGGCATACCGGAGGTGTTTTTTCGTATCCGCTTGATGATGCGTTCATTCATATGGCGGTGGCGAAGAATGTCGCTGAACATCATAACTGGGGTATTTCCGCGCATGGGTTTCAGTCGGCTTCCTCTTCCATTCTCTATACGCTTCTGCTGGCCGGGCTCTTCAAGATCTTTTCGGTGCATGTGATCCTTCCATTCGTCGTCAATATCGTTGCTGCGGTGGCGTTGTTGCTTGTGCTGCAGGAGTGGCTTTTGCGACAGGGGCTTAGCGGCAGGGCTCAGCTGATCGTACAGGTGGCTGTCGTGCTGGTCACGCCTCTGCCGATCCTGGTGATGACCGGTATGGAGCACACGCTGCAATGTCTTTTTTGTTTTCTTTTCCTTACCCGTTGCTGTGAGTGGATGGATTCGGAGGGTCCGATGCCGTGGACGATCCCGGCGTATGGGCTATTGATCACGGGTATCCGGTATGAGGGGATCTTTCTGGCCTTTGTCGTGTGTCTGATGCTTTTGTGGCGGCGGCGGGTGGTCGCGGCCTTTTTGTTGGGTGGGATCAGCTTATTGCCGATCCTGCTTTTCGGCCTTTATTCGCTTGGCAAGGGGAGTTATTTCTTTCCGAATTCGGTTTTGTTGAAATCGGAGGGGGCGCAGTCCTCCATTGGAGGAATAGTTGCTTTTCTGGCAACGAAATTATTGCCGAAGCTGATCACCAGCGGGAACAATGACTATGCGGCGGCTGCGACGCAGCGTTTGCTGTTGATCCTGCCGCTAAGCGGGTGGTTTTTCCGGGCGCCGTTGCGGCGGGTTCCTGCCTATGGCCGGATGCTGGTGGTATTGTTCTTTTGTACGGTGTTGCAGCTGACGTTCGCCTCGACCGGATGGTTTTACCGGTATGAGGCGTATCTTATCTTTTGTTCGACGGCTTTGCTGATGGTGCTGATCCTGCGCTTTGGCCGTGAGGTGGCGCAGGGGGAGAGATCCGGGAGCAACTGGCTTGTGCCGGCCTGTTTGGTGATCATCCTTTTTCTTCCGCTGGCAATGCGTTGCGGCAGCGCTTTTGCCATGGCGCCGAGAGCGTGTCAGAATATTTTCGAGCAGCAATACCAGACGGGGCAGTTCGTTCACCGGTGGTACCGGGACGATGCTTTTGCGGTCAATGATATCGGTGCTGTGTCGTTGTTCTCGGATGCCGACAATCTCGATATGGAGGGACTTGGGAATTTCGAGGTGGCGAAACGACGGAAGGTCGGGACGCGGTCGGCGGGGTTCCTGGACAGTCTTGTCCGTGCGAAGCGGATCGACTACGCGGTCGTGTATCAATTCGTGTATGGCGATTCGCTTTTGAGCCGCTGGCGGAAGGTTGCGTCCTGGACGATCGGCAACAATGTCGTCTGTGGCAGTCCCACGGTATATTTTTACGCTATCGATCCGGCGAAGGAGGATGGTTTCCGCAGGAGTCTGCAGGCCCAGGAGGCGGTACTGCCGCCGGGCGTTACGGTAAAATATTATTAAAGATCCCCTTTTTTCATTTCGTTGACTGCGAAGTCGCAGGCCCGGGCTGTCAGGGCCATATAGGTGAGCGATGGGTTTTGCGTGGCCGAGGAGGTCATGCAGCTGCCGTCTGTGATAAAGACGTTCTTTACGTCGTGCATCTGGTTAAATCCGTTGAGGACCGAGGTCTTTGGGTCGCGGCCCATCCGGGCGGTGCCCATTTCATGGACGGCCGATCCGCCGGGGCGGAGGCTTGCATAGGCGCCGATATTCTTAAATCCCGTTCGTTCTAGCATTTCCTGGGCGCTGTCCTTTACATCCTTCAGCATCGCATGTTCGTTCTCGTGGTATTGGAAGTCGATTTTTACGAGTGGCTGGCTCCACTGATCTTTTTGGTTGAGGTCGAGGGTAACCTTGTTGGAATAGTAGGGCAGAGTCTCGCCCCAGCCGCCCATCCACATGAACCAGGGGCCGGGTTGCAGCAGCTCGTCGCGGAAGGCGGTGCCGAATCCGCTTAATTTGGGCAGAAGATCGCGGCCCTGGAGGCGGGCGCCGGCGGCCTGCAGGCCGTAGCCGCGCAGGAAGTCTTTTCGTGTGGTGCCGGGGCCGACGTTGCGAAACCGGGGGATATAGATGCCGACGGGTCTTCTTCCGGAGTAGTACTGGTCGGCAAATCCGTCGGATTCGCCCTGGGCGCCGCCGCCAACGAAGTGATCCATGAGGTTGTGCCCCACCTGTTCGCTGGTATTTCCCAGGCCGTTGGGGAAACTGCGGGAGGTGGAATTCAGGAGGATGGCTGCGGTGGGGATGGTCGAGGCGTTGAGGAAGATGATCCGGGCGAAATATTCGGTAATGGCTTTCGTGTGGGCGTTCATGACCCTTACGCCGCTGGCCCGGCGTTTTTGTTCGTCGTACAGGATCTCGACGACGATGGAGTCGGGCAGGAGGGTCATGTTGCCGGTAAGGGCTGCGGCGGGGAGGGTCGCGGCGTTGCTGCTGAAATAACCGCTGAAGGGGCAGCCGCGGCTGCAAAGGTTGCGGAATTGACAGGGCCCCCGGCCTTTCCAGCCCTGGGTCAGGTTGGCGACGCGGGCGGGGGTTACGATGCGGTCGGCATACAGCCGGCGGATGTTCGTGGCGAAGTCGTTCTCGATGCAGGTCATTTCCATTGGCGGCAGGAAGACGCCGTCGGGAAGGTGGGGCAGGCCTTCGGCCTTTCCGCTGATGCCCGCGAATGTCTCGACATAGTCGTACCACGGGGCGATGTCCTTATAGCGAATGGGCCAGTCGACGGCGATGCCTTCTTTTGCATTGGCTTCGAAGTCGAGGTCGCTGAGCCGGTAGCATTGGCGACCCCAGGTGAGGGATCTCCCGCCGACCTGGTAGCCGCGGATCCAGGTGAAGGGTTTTTCCTGGATATAGGGGTGTTCGGAATCGGCGACGTAGAAATACCTGTCGCCTTCGTTCGAGCTCTCGTAACGGATGGGGTTCTCTCTTTTTTCCTTCAGGGTATTCTGGAGGCGGTAGGGAAAGTCCCAGGGCGCCATGAAGGCGGTGGTATAGTCTTTTACGTGTTCGACGTTGCGGCCTCTTTCCAGCACGAGTGTTTTAAGGCCCTTTTCGCAGAGTTCTTTTGCGGCCCAGCCTCCGCTGATGCCGGAGCCTATAACGATAGCGTCGTAGGTGTTGGCTGCGGCGCCGTTGGTATTGAGATTGGGTATTTGTTTAGGGTCGCCCATACGCGGTTAGATTGTGGCCCATGCCCTTTGCCCCGGGGCCTTGGGGATACAGCCGTGAAAGCTTCCGGGGACGGGAACGTAGGTCATTCCTTTTGTACCGCCCAGCTCGGATGAGATGTAGAACCGGACGGTGTAATCGCGAAGCTGATAGAAAAAGGGGAAACCCAGGTATTTCTTTTGCACTTTGCCGATCAGGCCGTCGAAGTGGTAGCCTTTTTGTTCGAAATGTTTCAGAATGGCAATCTGCTGGCCGGCTGTGCAGGATTCGAACTCTTTGTCATATTCGGACCGGCTATAGTGGACGAGGTCTTTGAGTCCGTCGATGAAGGTATTGGCGGCATGGTTTTCCACGCAGAATTTCACGCTCCGGATGATATCGTCGTGTACGCCTGCGTCTGCCGCGCCGGGGGTAGAGGGGCCGGGAGGCAGGATGGTCTGGACGAGGGCGGCGATGGTCGCCCGGTGTTTGTCGAGATAATCGAAGTCGGGGGATTTGTTCCATTCGTACCATTCGTAGCCGGAGAAGATGCCGGCCCCGACGGCGCCGGTCAGCAGAATGCGGCCGATGGCTGTTCGTCTTTTCATGTTAGTTGATGACCGATTCTAACCGGACCCCGATGACCTCTTCGATCTGGAGCTTTTTGACGTCGGCGTCGAGTTGAGCGTTCAAAAGCCGGGTCATTTCCATCGAGTAGTTACGGGAGGCTTCGCTATAGGCCTCGATGGTGACGGAACCGTCGTTGAAACGTTTCTCTGTCTGCAGGAAGGCGGCGTGGATATCGTCGGCCACCTGCCGTTCCATCAGGACGAGCGAGTTGGCGGCCCGCCAGGATTTGTATTTGGAGAGAACGTCGGTCCGAAGTTTCAGGGCTGCGTCGATCTGCTGGTCTTCGGCGATCTTCACCTCTTCCTTGGCGGCGCGGACCTGGATGCCTTTGGACAGGATCGTACCGACGGGTATGGTTATGCCATAGAAGTATTTGGGATACACATAAGCGACATTGCCGACGGTGGACGCGTGTTGGAAGGACTGGTCGTTGAACTGGGCATTGAGAGTGAGCAGATCGAACCAGGAATTCTTTGTTTGTCTGACCTTGTACTGGGCGATGATGACCTGGCGGTTGAGAATGTCATAAGCCACGTTCTGGAGGGCCAGCGTGACCAGCTTTTCCTCCACGCCGGTATCCTTGATAGGGAGAGAGCGGATGGGGCGTTTGCTAACGGGTGGTGTATAGGGCAACTGCCTGGGCTGTGTCTGGGTCTGGTTCTGATCCTGGGCCCGGGCAGCGGTGGAAACGATCAACAGGGCCAGAGTGATCATCAGAAAAGATCCGGTGAGCCGGTTAGCGTTATGCATGATTCGTATTTTAGGAAACATTGACCATTTCGAGGTCGACCTTGTTGAGAACGGCCCCGCTGAATTTGCCATTCAGCTCATGGAAAAACTCAAGCGATTCCTTGTCGATCTGTTTTATGACCTGATCGGCGGCGAAGATACCAATCACCCCATCCACATATTGTGCCAATTCGCGGCTGTCGGAGAAGTCGTTGAGGGGAGGGCCTTCCAGGAAGATGAAATCGTAGTCATTGGCGAGGCTCCTGAGATGCTGCAGAAGATGCTTGCGGGGAAGGATCTCCGAGGGGGTATAGTCGCCGCCTTCGGATCCAATGACAAAGACCGTATCGACGCCGATATCCTTGGAGAGGTTCCTGATCTGTTCGGCGAGGCTTTCGTCGTTTCGGTCATTGGGGACAATTTTCTCCAAAATGCGGGGCGCCTCCAGGGCGACCGTAAGGTCGTTGTTACAGAAGTTGGTGTCGATGATGAGGATCTTCTTTTTGCTCATGCTCATGCTGTAGGCGAGGGCCTGGATGATGGTCGTTTTTCCCTGACCTTTTTTGGTACTGGTGAACATGAATATCTTTTTCCCGCTTTTTTCGATCTCGTATCTCAGTTTGCGAAGGGATTCGCGAAACACGTTATGCCGTTGCTTGTCTTTGACATCGTAAGTGGGGTCGAGGGTGGTCACCAGCTCGCTAAGGCTCTTTTGTTTCAGGTTCATGAAATTGATCATGCTGATGAGCTTCAGGTTGACGGTCCGCTCGAAAAGGCGGGGAGTCTTTACCGAGGAGTCGAGGTAGGCCGTTACCAGGATGATGAGCATGGCCGTGATTGCCGAGCCGAACGCGGCGAGTGCCACGATGAGCACTTTTTTCGAGGGTTCGGGTTGGATAGCGGGCTGACCCATGACCACCTGACGGAAATTATTGAGCGAAGACGTGGTCACATCGATGGCGTCGTTGTAGCGTTTCTTCGCTTCGAGGTAGTCTTTGTTGGCCTGGTCGGCGTCCTTCATGAGGGTTTCGACGGCCACTTCCTTGGAAGCGTCCATGGCGGCGCCGCTACGGAAGACATTGATCTTCATCTGAAGCGAATCGATATAGCGGATGCTCTCCTGGATATCGAATGCGATATCATTCTTCTGTTGGAGCAGATCGGCTTTCTTTGCCGACGGATCTTCGACCTTTGTGGTGCCGTCGGGAGCCTTATAGGTGTTGGGGCTGGAATTGATGATCTTATTCTGGTATTCGGTCTTCAGCTGGTTATAGCGGTTAAGCAGGTTCTTGTCGTTGGAACCGCTGTTGATATAAGCCATATAGGCTTCATTCATCGCCTTGCGGAGCATGAGCACCTCGCCGTTGGTATTGTCCGGAGGGGTCGTGTTTTGCTGGGTCGTGGCGGCCGCATCGACACCCATATTGGCCAGGCGTTGGTTGACCTTTCGCAAATTCGAATAAAGATTTACCTGGCGGGCTTTTTCGTCGGTGAGGGCGCGGTCGAGGTTGGTCAGTTCGGCGAGTTTGCGGGAGTCGGCCGCGGCGCCTACGGGCGCTTCGCCTCTCAGCATGGCGTTCTTGGCATCCAGCTCCACCTTCTTTTTCTCCATGAGGCTGCGGAGGGTGTCGATCCCTTCCTGGGACCGGTGCCCGCGGGTGGTGTTGTAATAGCGGAGGAATTGCTGGTAAAGGGTATTGACGACGAAGGCCGATAGTTCGGGGTTCCCGGACTGGAATTCGATCTGCAGATAGTCAGTACCCTGGAGGCGTGAAACGTTGAGCGCCTTGCTCAGACTCTTAAAATCATAGCCGTAGAGTGTCAGGAACTCGAGTAATTTCTTCTCGTCCGGGTTAAAGGAGCTGAGCATGGTGACGGTTTCCAGCTTGTCGCTGAAATCCTTACGGGCCTGATCCAGGTTGACGGACTGATAGAGGGGCAGCCTCTTATACTCGGGCTTCAGGGGTCTGAAGGGGTTGGGGTTCTCCAGGTCGTGGAGGATGAGGGTATAGGAGAGCAGGTTGATGACGATCGGGGACTGGAAGGTAGCGATGGCATTGCTGAACTTGACTTCGGCGTCATAGAGGGAAAATTCGCCACTAACCCTTATCTCATCGGGGATCGCGAAGCCGGTGGCGATCTGGGTCACCGACTTATAGCTTTTCGGCTCATTGCGCATAAAGTACCAGGCTACGATGCCGGCGATGAGGGCTACTCCGATGATGATCCATTTTCTCTTGAGTACGATCCGGATATAATACAGTAAATCCATTAACTTTTAAATACTATTGTAAATAATTGAATGCTAATTGGATAGGAAGTTGGATGGAAGACAGGGGTATCGCTGTCCCAATGCAGACGTAAATATAGTAAGCCATTTGTTCTGTTGCAAGTTTTTGGCTTTCCGAGGGGTACGATTTAATCCCCGGGCGCCGTCTCCAGTGTTCGCCGGGCTTTTTCCCAGGTCGCGGATTGGCGGCCGCGAAGGAACCGGAAGAATCCCAGGATGACTGATAGATTCATAAAGGTAAAATAGTATGCCAGCTTTGCGGGCTTGATGCGGCGGATGGCCGGGGAGGCCCAGGCCAGGAAGGAAAGGGCATAAAAGGCGACCTGGGCGACAAAGAGCGCGACATATTCCTGGCCGGCCGGGAGCAGGAAAGCGTTGGAGAGCAGGGTGAGGATGAGGCAGAGGGGGCTCAGGGTCCAGCGGAGAACGCGGTGGGAGACGTATAGAAAGGTAAGGCGGGGGTATTTCCAGAAAGCAAAGAGGGAACTCAGCATTCCGATGGCCTGGAATCCGCCGGCGGCGATGCGGATCTTTCTTTTTTGTTCGTCCTTCATGGAAAAGGAGGGCAGCTCCATGGCATAGGCGTCGGGTTCATAGCGGACGCGGTATCCTTTTTGCGTCACCTGGAGGCTGAGTACGAAATCGTCCAGCACGACGTTGTCGGAAAGGGGTTGATAGAGCTCCCTTCGCAGCGAGAACAGTTCGCCGGCGGCGCCGACCACGGAATAGAAATCGGCGTCGAGCTTTTTGAGGGCGGACTCGTATTTCCAATAGAGACCTTCGCCTTCTCCGACGTCTTTGGCGCCGTGAGCGGAGTCGAGTACCTTTTTTTCGCCGGCCACGCCGCCGGTGTTTGCGGAGCGGTAGTGGCGTACTATGTTCTTTACGGCGTCCCTGTTGAGCAGCGTATTGGCGTCGCTTGCGATGATGATATCCTGTGTTGCGATGTTCACGGCCCGGTTGAGGGCTGCGGACTTTCCGCCCCGTTCGGGGCGGTGGAGGAGGCGGATACCGGGAGACTGGGTGATTAGTTCGGCGGTGTCATCGGAGGAGCCGTCGGTGACGAAGAGAAACTCGATGCGATCGCGTGGATAATCCAGTTCTAATGAGTTGACTATCTTCTGTTTGATAACATCTTGTTCATTGAATGCCGCGACGATGAATGCGACGGTGGGGTGGAAGCCGGGGTCCTTTTCGATGGATTGTCTGCTCCCGGTGAGCTTGTTGAAGATATAGACAATAATAGCATAGCCCGCGTAGTTATAGAAGACCATTCCGATTGAGACGAATAAAATCATTTGCCACAAATGCATGTGCTATTTTTTTATGTTAAATTTGAGCGGCCGCATAAAATTATATAAGTAAGTGTCATTTTTAGAAAAAATCGCCCATCTCTTTTATCTTCTTCTTTTCATTTTCCTGGCATTTTCGGTATTGTACCTATTTGTGCTGTCGCTTGCCGGGCGGCTGAGGCGTTTGAAGCCCTCGAACCCCGCGGGGTCTCCAAAAAATAACATTGCGGTAATGGTGGCGGCGTACAAGGAGGATGGGATCATTCTTTCGACGGCCCGGAACCTGTTGTCCTTGGATTATCCCAGGGAGTTGTACACCGTTTATATCCTTGCGGATTCTTTTCAGCCCGAAACGTTGCAACAACTGCGCCAGCTGCCGGTGGAGGTGATCGAAATGGTGTTCGAGAAGAGCACCAAGGCCAAGTCGCTGAATTCGGCATTTTCGCATATCAGGGAGCCGTATGATATCGTGCTTATCTGTGATGCGGACAATATGTTGGAGGGGGATTTTCTCCGGAAGATAGACGGGGAGTTTGCTGCAGGAAAGCGGGCGGTACAGGGGAAGCGTGTGGCGAAGAACCTGGACAGTCCTTTTGCCATCCTGGATGCGTGCAGCGAGGCTATCGGGAACCATGTATTCCGGAAGGGTTCGAATGCGCTGGGGTTGTCCTCTTCGGTGATCGGGTCGGGGATGGCGTTCGACTTTGCGGAGATGCGGCAGATCATGGGGGAGATAGATGCGACGGGGGGGTTTGACAAGATCCTTCAATTGAAGGTGGTGGAGCGGGGCCATTCTATCCGGTACCTGGACGATGCGCTGGTATATGACGAGAAGATCGGCAATTCCAAGGCGTTCGGCGATCAGCGGAAGCGGTGGGTGTCGAGCCAGCACCAGTATCTGAAGCGATACTTCCTGCCGTCGCTGGGCCGGTTGTTCCAGGGTAATTTCAACTATTTCAATCTCGGTATTCTTCATAATTTTGTTCCACCCCGGTCGTTCTTATTCGTATTGCTGCCATTGCTTGTCGCACTAAGTCTTTTCATGCACCCGGTCCTCTCGTGGGTGATCGCGTCGGGAGGATTGTTGCTGATCTTCCTGCTGGCGATGATGATGGGGGTCCCCAGGTCCCTTGTGAACAGGGATCTGTTCAGGGCGCTGCTAAAGTTGCCGCGTGCGGTATTCATCATGTTCGGGACCCTGTTACATTTGCGCAAGGCCAATAAGACGTTTATTCATACGGTTCACACCAAGACCGAGGTGACCAATCCGGCGGTGGGGGACTACAACAAAAAATAAGATTGAAACGTATCAAGATCGCATATCTCACCATCAATGATCCGCTGGACAAGCGTTCTTGGAGCGGAACCACCTATTATCTCGCACGATCGCTGGTGAGGAATATCGGGGATGTGGATTTCCTGGGTCCGGTACTTTTCCCGCGATGGCTGGATAAGACGCTGCGGGCGATCGCGAAGGGGACGAGGATCCTTTCGGGGAGGGAGTACGCCACGAAGTATAGCCTGTTGAGCTGCTGGTATGCCCGGCGGGTATACCGGCGCCGGATGAAGGGCAAGGAGTATGATTGTATCGTTGCGCCGGCCTCTTCTACCGGTCTGGCGTACCTGGACAGTAAGGTACCGGTGATCAATGTGGCGGATGCCACGTTCCGGTTGTTGTGCGACAATTACAAGAACGAGTTCGGAAAGATCAGTCGTTATTCGCGCTGGGAGGCCGAACTGGTCGAAAAGCGTTCACTGGAGAAAAGTACGGCGATCATGTTCCCTTCGCAGTGGGCTGCGGATTCGGCCATAAACGATTATGGGATACCGGCGGACCGGATCGTGCTGGCGACGATGGGGGCCAATATGGACGATATGCCGGAGCGGGCGTCTATCTTCGACAAGGAGAAGAACACCCGGCTGACCCTATTGTATCTCGCGGTGGAATGGGAGCGAAAGGGGGGGAAGCTTGCTTTCGAGACCTTGCTGGCCTTGAAGAAGAAGGGGGTGGATGCGGAATTGATCGTTTGCGGGATCGTGCCGCCGCCGGAGTTCAGGGATGCGGATATGACGGTGATCCCTTTTCTGAACAAGAACAAGGAGAAAGACCATGAACGGTTCGTCAGGCTTTTGTCCTCGGTGCATTTCCTGCTGTTGCCTACGAGGGCCGACTGTTCGTTGATGGTTGCCTGTGAATCGAACGCCTATGGGGTGCCGGCCATTACAACCGACACGGGTGGCGTCTCGTACGTGGTAAGGGATGGAGTGAATGGTTATTGTCTGCCTTACCATGCGGGCGGGGATGCGTATGCCGACAAGATCGCGGAAATATTTGCGGATAAGGAGCGGTATAGGGCGCTTGTGGTCTCGAGCCGGGAGCGGTACGAGAAGTCGCTTAACTGGGATAAGTGGGCTGAGGCGTTCACTAGAGTATACGAGGAGAAGATCCTTCGGCGATAATGGACTCTTCCAGCATTTCGAGGATGCGGTAATCGGCATCCGCGTCGAATTTCCTGCCGAATAATTTTCCCGAGGCTTTCATTTTATCATAGTCGTCGACATTCAGGATGCGCGGGTGTCCATCTTTTTGCCCTGTCCAGTCGACATAGACGAGGCTGTCGCGGATGCGTTCCTTAAAGGGAGAGTTGTAGAGCACGCTGGCGAAGATGAACTCGTCGGCGCCCCAGCAGAGCTTGAAATACCGGACCACTTCGGGATGCTGTTGGAGGAATTCCTGCACATACTGGACCGCGGGAGAGGTGAGGGTGAACCAGTTGGACCGGCCGACGATCGTATAGTCCAGCGGGAACTTGCGGGGAGGCAGGAGCCGTTTCTCGAGCATTTTGTTAGCCAGCTTTTCGAGGCGGTGTTTGCCCGGGATACGCCAGTTGATGAGGTGATATTTTTTGACGCGTGACGCGGCATCGCGCCACTGGTCTTCGATGGATTCGCAGGTGATGAACTCCAGACCTTTCCGTTCGGCGAGATATTGATAGATGTGATCGGGGGATTGGAGGGGGAAGTCCTGGCCGGAGGTCACGTTGATATAATCGTATCGTTTTGGAAGGATCTGCCCGAATCCGTTGAGTGTGGCCTGGATGGTGCCATAGCCGGCCCAGTAGATGCGGGTCCGGTTCTCAATGAAAAAGACATTTTTCTTCCGGGTAAGATAGTTGAAGGGGGCCTGGTCGACCTTCTTATCGACATGGATATAGAAATCGAATGCCGGGTGGTCAAGCGCCATGATGAGACGTTCCAGCTGTTGGGGATTCTTATGCGTCAGGATCAAATGCGCGATTCTCATCCGTTACAATAGCTTTTATTTACGAGATTGCTGAGCCGCAAGTACATTTTTCCCATAAGTAAGGAAGATTTGGTAATACCCGATGATGTGGCGTGCAATCGTTGGCAGTACGGCGCCGATCTCCTTTTTAATAATGAAATACCAGCAAATGGCTCCTAACAGGGAGGCGATCATCGTTCCTACGGCTGACCCGTAAAAGCCGATGTTGGATAAACAAATATAATTAATTATAAGATAAACTCCGAGTGAAACAGCGTTAATTATGAAGCAGAGGCGGGGTTTGCCGATGGAGTTGAGGAGGTTGGCACCCTGGTGCTGCATGGGGCGGAGGAGGCCGGCGATCATATACATCTGGAGGATGGGGGCGGCGTCGGAGTAATTCTTCCCGGCGATGAGGAAGATCACGAGTTTTGGGAAGGCGATGACGAACAAGGCTGTGGGGATGGTAAAAGCGAGGAGGATGGCCACCATTTTTTCGTAGAGATAGCGGACCCTTTCGGGGCCTTCCTGTATGGATGCCTTTGAAACTTTTGGAAAGATGACCTCGGCGGCGGCATAGGACGGGATGTCTACTACCTGGTTGAGCCGGAATGCCGTGCTGTAGTTGGCCACCCAGGTATTCGTTAAATTAAAGCTTGCGACCATGAACTGGTCGACGTTGGCGAAGATGTTGCTGAGGAGGCCGCCGGCGAAGATATAGCCGCCATACCCCACTATCTTTTTCATCCATGCTTTTGTTGGATCGAAGCGGCCAACGATGTATTTGCGGCTGAAGCCGGTAATGACGAGGGTGCCCACCGCGATACTGATGGACTGATAAATGGCCAGCCAGGGTAGGGAGAAGGGGATATGGAGCAGCCAGGTGCCGAGGATGAGGGTAAAGAAGAGGACCTGGCGGACGAAGTACCCGGCGAATACGCCTTTGAAGTCGAGATGGGATTGCTGGATGGCTTCCATGTGGGAAAAGAAGATCATGCAGACGAGGCCGGGGATGAACCATTTGAGGGTGACGGCGAGATCGGGGCCGGCATGGAGCCAGGAGCTGAGTACGCCCGAGAAAAAAGCGATCAGAAGAATGAATATGATGCTGATGGAGGCGTTAATTAATAAAGAAGACGAGGCAATAGTTGTTTTCTCACCTTCTTCGTCGGTTGTACTTACATAGCGGATATGGGCATTCTTCAGAAGACTGGTCTTGGTGGTCTCGAAGACGGTGGTGATGGCCAGAAAGAGCGCCCAGGCGCCCATCTGATCTTTTGATAGTGACCGGATGAGTACTACAAAATTGATCAACCCGAAGAGGGTGACGGAGAACCTTTGGAGGATAGTGAAAAACGCCGAACGAATCCAGTAGGAAGAGAAATGTTTTTTCAACGGTTAATGTTATTTGATCTGGCCTTTCGGAGTGGTGGCCAAACTTACGCCAAATAGTTTGATTATTTCGTACTGATTACGGGTATTCCTGTAGTTATTTTTCTATAACTATTTTTTAGAATATTTATTGCCTGTCAACAGATTGAATTTTGCACAATTAATTAAGGTAAATACATACCCTAAGTCCTGAAAATCCCCGCACATATTATCGGCTTTTGGCATAAATATTGTTTCAGCAACCCCGACTATTAAAAGCAGATTTTTTTTTTGATCGGATCCTTGTAATCACAGTTGCGCCTATCCTATGGCAATTGGTAATCCTGTTTGATCAAAGCAAAAAACCGACGAGCGATCCATTTTTGTGTGTTTATTGAAATGCTAAAATCCAAATCATGAAAGCCAGAAATTTACCTTTAATTCTGACCCTAGCTCTCACTACGCTCTTTTGTTTCCCTTCTTTATATTCTTTGTCTCAGACCCCGAAGTACATGGTGTACCCGGGGGAATACAACTGTTTCATTGTTCCTACGGCTACAAACCAGGTCTACGATGTGGCCCAGGGTGTTCCGTCGTTGGTGGCTGGGCAGCCTTCGGGCGTCAAGCAAGTGAGTGCCAACCTGCACCACTTTGCCATTTTGGACAATGCGGGCAACGCCTATTTTTGGGGTGATAATGTTTATGGCGAGTGTGGGAACGGCACGGTCGGCGGTTCGGTATCGCAGCCTACGAAGATCACGACCGATATTAACGGTAATCCTTTTAATAATGTAGTGCAGGTGCTGGCCGGCGGAAGCTCCTCGGGGTATTTGAGCCTGGCGGTAAAGGGTGACGGCACGGTCTGGATCTGGGGTGCAACGAGTGGCGGCAACAGCGGGAATGGGAACAGCAGTGGTGGTAATGTAAGCCGGCCACAGCAGATCCCGTTCCCTGCCGGGGTTGTGATCAAGAAGGCCATTATGGAGCTGGTGGGTGTTGCGTTGGATGCAAACGGCGGTGTCTGGACCTGGGGTGGGGGAAGTCAATATGCCACGCCCTATGAGCTTGGGCAGGGCACGAACAATCCGGATGTTACGACACCGCATAAAATATCGATACCCGCGGCGGCGAAAGATATCGCCGGTGGCGCCCAGAGCAGCTATGCGTTGTTGCCCAACGGGCAGCTGTATGGATGGGGCTATTATGGCAACTATCTCGGTCTTGGACCGACCACGCCGACGGGTTATTCGCCGGTGCTGCTGAATACGTCCCTGGGTTTCACCCAGCCGATCCAGCAGGTTGCGGTAAGCAATGAAAGCACCTATGTCATCCTTGCCGACGGTACTTTGTGGGCCTGGGGTGATAATGCCAATGGGACCATCGGGAACGGTCTTGAACTTAATTTTGCGACTTATCTCAACGGTGTGGGTGTCGCAACGCCCTACGGCTGGGACTGGGGTGTAGGCGAGTATATGTTCGCAGTGCCGCAACAGGTCGGAAAGGGCATCAGTAATTTCACCAATGTCTTTGCGGAGCCTGCGGATGCCTTCTATGCTTATGCCGAGGATGCGAACGGCCAGCTTTACAGCTGGGGCCGGAACAAAGGCGGGGTTTTGGGCAATGGGGTGATCGGCGGGACGGATATCCAGTCTACTTATCCGAATTCCTGGGATGTGCCCTGGATCACGGCCGTAAATCCTTTTGGCCTTACCAAGTCCTCACCGACCTCTTCGCCCTATTGTGTCCTGAATCCCGGCGGGTATCCCTGTAGCGGCCAACCCATTTCGAATGTGGCGGCGCCGACGGCCAATGCGGGCCCCAACCAGAATATCAGCGGATCTACGACGACCCTTACCGGCACGGCAACGACGGCCAATGCCAGCACGTTTATCAACTATTGGTTATGGACGCAGGTGTCGGGACCTTCCGGGTCTCTGATCACGCTGCCGTCAGGGCCCACGGCCAAGGTGAGCAACCTGGTGTCGGGTACTTATGTGTACCAATTGAAGGTGACCGATAATAACTGGCGGACCTCGACCTCGCAGGTGACGGTTGTCGTCAACGGAACCACCACGAATCAGCTGCCGGTTGCAAAGCCGGTGTCGTCGATCACTGTCTCGTTGCCGGTGAATTCGGCGACCCTGGATGGGTCGGCTTCCAGTGATCCGGACGGGACCATTTCGGCGTATGCCTGGAAGCAGACCTCGGGGCCCGGTTCGGCTACGATCAGTACGCCCACTGCAGCGACCACGACCATCAAGAATCTGGTTGCGGGCACCTATACTTTTTCTTTGACTGTAACGGATAACCTGGGGGCTACGGCCACGGCTACCGAGACCGTGATCGTGCTTCCTTTGCTGACGCCGCCGACGGTCAGTGCGGGCACTGCCCAGACCATTACGTTGCCGTTGGCCCTTGTGACGCTGACGGGTACGGCGGCCGGCACCAATGGGGCGACGATCGCGACTACGACCTGGAGCCAGGTGAGCGGGCCTTCCACGGCGACGATCGTTTCCGTGGGGAACCTGGTCACGGTGGTGAGTGCGTTGCAGCAAGGCACTTATACCTTCCGGCTTTCCGCTACGGACAATAATGGCCAGACGGCATCGTCCACGGTAACGGTGACCGTGAATGCCTTGCTTGCGGTGCCGCCGACAGTCAGTGCGGGCAGTGCGCAGACCATCGCGTTGCCGACGAATTCGGCGACATTGACCGGTACGGCTACGGGTAATGGTGGCGCCACGATCGCTACGACGCAGTGGACCCAAACGAGCGGTCCCAATACGGCGACGATCAGTGCCGCCGGCAGTCTCTCTACTTCCGCTTCGAATCTGGTACAGGGAACTTATACTTTCCAACTGACGGTTACCGACAGCAAAGGTCAGAGCGCTTCGGCCAATGTGACGATCACGGTCAATGCGGCTCCTGCTACGCCGCCGACGGTGGATGCGGGTACTGCTCAGACAATCACTTTGCCGACGAATTCGGTGACGTTGACGGGTACGGCCACCGCTAATGGCGGTGCGACGATCGCCACGACGACGTGGACGCAGACGAGTGGTCCCAATACGGCGACGATCGCTGCTGCCGGCAGTCTCTCTACTACTGTTTCGAATCTTATACAGGGAACTTATATTTTCACTCTTAGGGCCAGCGACAGCAAGGGGCAGACGGCTACTGCTACGGTAACGATCACGGTCAATGCCGCGCCTGCGGTTCCGCCGACGGTGGATGCGGGTTCGGCCCAGACCATCACTTTGCCGACGAATTCGGTGACCCTGACGGGTACGGCCGCCGGCAATGGCGGTGCGACGATCGCCGCCACCACCTGGACGCAGAAGAGCGGTCCTTCCACATCGACGATCGCCACTCCTTCGGCGTTGACGACCGGGGTATCCAATCTCCAATCGGGTACTTATACGTTCCTGCTGACGGCGACGGACAGCAAGGGTCAGTCGGCTACCGCTACGGTGACGATCACCGTCAATGCGGCGCCTGTGGTTCCGCCGACGGTGGACGCTGGCAGCGCGCAGACGATCACTCTGCCCACGAATACGGTGACTTTGACGGGTACGGCCGGCGGCAATGGTGGTGCGACGATCGCTGTCACCACCTGGACGCAGAAGAGCGGGCCTTCCACGTCGACGATCGCTACGCCTTCGGGACTTTCTACGGCTGTTTCCAACCTGGTACAGGGAACCTATATTTTCTTACTGACGGCAACGGACAGCAAGGGCCAGTCGGCTACTGCATCCGTCACGGTCACGGTCGATGCTGCAACCCCGCCGCCGAGCTATACTCCGCCGACGGTGGATGCGGGTACGGCAAAGACCATCACCCTGCCGACGAGTTCGGTGACCCTGACGGGTACGGCTACGGCCAATGGCGGTGCGACGATCGCGTCGACAACCTGGTCGCAGATCGGTGGGCCGGCCACGGCGACGATCGCGTCTGCCGGTCAGCTGAGCACGACGGTGTCGAACCTCCAGCAGGGCGTCTATGTGTTCCAGCTCAGCGCATCGGACAATAACGGTCAGGCGTCCTCCGATTATATGACGGTGACCGTCAATGCGGCTCCCGCTGCTCCGCCGACGGCGGATGCGGGTACTGCACAGACAATCACTTTGCCGACGAATTCGGCGACGCTGACGGGTGCGGCTACGGCCAATGGCGGTGCTACGGTCGCGTCGACCACCTGGTCGCAGATCGGTGGGCCGACGACGGCTACGATCACGGCTGCCAACCAGCTGAGCACGACGGTGTCGAACCTCCAGCAGGGCGTTTATGTATTCTTACTCAGTGTTTCCGACAGCAAGGGCCAGGCTTCGTCCGATTATGTGACGGTGACGGTGAATGCCTCGAAGAAGAACCCGCCGTCGGTAAATGCGGGCACCAGCAAAAAGATCAAATTGCCTTCCAATAGCACCAATCTTACGGGCACGGCTACGGCTAACGATGGTGGGACCATTGTCTCGACCAATTGGAGCCAGGCGGGTGGTCCGACCACTGCGACGATCAGCGGCGGGTCGACTCTGGCCCCGACGGTGTCCAGTCTTGCACAGGGTTCCTATGTCTTCACGCTGAATGCCGTGGACGACCTTGGCCAGACGGCATCGTCCTCTGTCGACGTGGAGGTGGATCCTGCAGATGCGGTTGCGCCGACGGTGGATGCGGGCGCTGCGCAGACCATCACGTTGCCGACCAGCTCAGTGACGTTGGCTGGCACGGCTACGGGCAACGGGGGTGCGACGATCACGAATATCAACTGGTCGCAGATCGGCGGACCGGCTGCGGCTACGATCTCACCGAATAATACGCTGACTGCGACGGCTTCGAACCTGGTGCAGGGCAACTATGTGTTCCTGCTTGTCGTCAAGGATAATAATGGCCAGACTGCCAGCGACTATGTGGCGGTGACGGTGAATGCGGCTGCGGTGGTGATAACACCGCCGACGGTCAGTGCGACGGCATCTTCCATCACGCTGCCGACGACCACGTCGAGCCTGTCCGGTACGGCCGCCGGTACGAACGGTGCGACCATCGCCACCATTCAGTGGACCCAAACCGAAGGCCCTGCGCTTGCGAAGATCCAGTCGCCGACGAGCCTGACCACGGCTGTCTCCAACCTTACGGTGGGAGGAGTCTACACCTTCCAGCTGACGGTTGTCGACAATCATGGCCAGCTGGCTTCCACTACGGTGAATCTGACCGTGTCGAACGCGCAGACTCCGCCTTCGGTCAATGCGGGCAACGATGTAACGATCATTATCCCTGCCAGCGCGGCAACTCTGCAAGGCACGGTGATCCCAGGTGCCGGGGCTACGATCGCATCGACGACCTGGTATCAGGCGAGCGGTCCCTCCGTGGCCACTATTACGACCCCCAACAGTCTCAGCTGTACGATGACCGGGTTGGAAGCGGGTGTATATGTATTCAAACTGAGCGCTACCGACAATAACGGGAAATCGGCAACCGACCAAGTGACGGTGAATGTCATCCGGCCGGCCGTAAACATCCCGCCGATCGCCAATCCCGGACCGAACCAGACGTTTACCCTGACGGGCAGCGATACGACGATCACTCTGAATGGTTCGGCATCGTACGATCCGGACGGGTCCGTCGTATCCTACACCTGGTATCAGTTGTCGGGCAAGGGTGGGGTGACGATCGCCAATTCCAATACGGCGACCCCGGCCATCCACGGGCTGCAGGTGGGCACCTATGTGTTCGCACTGGTTGTCAAGGATAATAATGGGGCCACCACGCAGGCGCAGGTGACGATCACGATCAATGCGCCGACTGCCACCGTTTCCCCGGATCAGACCCTTATCGCGGATGCGGGTAAGGATACGATCATCGCGCTTCCGGCAAGCACGGTGCAGTTGAACGGCACCCGCTCTTCGGATGCCGGTGGGTCGATCGCGAACTACCGCTGGGAACAGGTGAGTGGTCCGGAAGGCATGACCCTGCAGGCGCCGAATGACGTTGTCACGCAAGCGTCGAACCTTGTTGCGGGTCTGTACACGTTCCGCCTGACGGTAACCAACCAGAAGGGCGACTCGGCCAGCGCAACGGTGAAGGTGACGGTAATGAGCGATACGCGCGGTGCGAAGGATTCGAGTACGAAATTCTTCCTCTATCCCAACCCGGCGCATGACCAGACGACCCTGAATATGACGGGCGATGGTTCGGGAACGGTCGAGCTTCGGATATTCGACATCAACGGGAAACCGGTCAAGGGGCAGCAGTTCAGCAAGCTGCCGGGTACCTCCTCGGTAACCATCGATGTATCGCACCTGGCGTCAGGCCTGTATATCATCCACGCGACCTATGGGGACCATCAGACTCAGCAAATAAGGTTAATGAAACAATAAAACCTCGTCTCACAGCTTATGCGAAAGGCTGTCTCCTCCGGGGGATGGCCTTTTGCTTTTGCGGCTTCGGATTCAGCAAAAGTCCCTTCTCCGCAAAAGTTGCTAATGATGGGAGGCCTTCGGCCGATGGGCCTGTGGCCCTTTTTGGGTCATCTTTACGATGCCGGCGGCGGCCAGAAGGATCATGAAAGGTTCAACGGGATAGGTGTATCTCGTGAGGGCGAACAGGAGCACGTGGATCGCCGTAACCGTGACAAAGGGGAGCATCAGCAGGTTGGCGGCCAGTGAGCGGCGGTGAAGCCACCAGCCGATGACCCCAAAGATCACCATAAAAAAATTACCGGCGCCAATCAGCAGTCTTGAGCCTGTTCCGCGGGTACCCCGGGCCGAGGTGGGATAGAAACCCCATAGCTCCCAATAGTTGGCCCATTTCTGCCCGAGGTAGACCATGGGCTGGCTGACCATATGGTCGACGTACATTTTCATCGCCTTGCCGCTGGTATTTATCTCAGGGTGCTTCCGGTTGAGGGTAAAGTCGATGGAGTCCCCTTTTGCGGCGACGGCATAGAGAATATTGATCTGATTGTTGCCGGCGACGGAGAAATCGCCGGTCTTCAGGAAGCAGTAAAATCCGACCAGTAAGAGGGGGACGACGTTTCCCGCTGCCAGCCGCCAAGGTACCTTTTTGTCCCGGATGGTTTTGATGATCAGCAGCAGGATGGGGATGGGGGCGATATTGGTCCGTACAAAGATCCCCAGGGCAAAAAAGATACCGCTACGGGCGTATTCTTTCCGGTAGTAGAAGAAATAGGCGCCCAGCAGGAAGAACACGGTAGGAACTTCCGAGGTCAGCCAGCGGACAAAGTTGAGCTGGGAAGGGAAGACGGCTACGACGGCCGCGGCAACCGGGGCGACGAGCGGGTTTGGAAAGACCCGTTTGGCGATGTCCCAGGCGAACCAGACCGTCAGGGTGGAAAAGGCGATGTTGATCCAGATCAGGAGCGTATTGCTGGCTGTCCCCGCGATGAGCTTTGCGATGGCCATGATCAGCGGGTAGCCGTTCGGGAAGAAGTTGGTATAGCCGCCGGCGAGGAGCGTATCCGCCTGTTTGTAATATTCCTGGCTGTCCCTGTGCATATGGGGCAGATGAGTAAAGAAACAGATGTACACCCGGAGCAGAAATCCGAGGGCGAGGATCGCGGCGAGGAGTTTTTTTTCCCGGGCGCTATTCATGGGTCGGATGGTTTGAGATGATATGATACAGTTCCCGGATGCAGTTCTCCCAGGTATGTCCGTTGGCGAACCGGATCCTTTTTTCCCGGAGGCCGGCGTTGTCCCCGGCCAGCGCTTTTTCGATCAGTGGCACATAGTCCTCCGGTTTGTCGGCGAGCCCCGTGTGGTCCTCAAAGAGCTTCATGGTGACGGTGCGGGTTGCCACCACTGGTTTTCCCATGGCCAGGTATTCGTCAATCTTCAAAGGGTAGTTGCCGATCGTCATCTCGTTTATGAGCTGTGGGTTTATACAGACGTCGCAGTGTGCGATGTAGGCGGGCAGGGTGGAGAGGTCCTTTCTGCCGAGGAAGTGGACGTTGGCCAGATCATGCAGCTCGCTGGCGGCAAAGAACTCGTCTTCGGGGCCTACCATTACGATATGCCAGTCCGGGCGTGACCGGGCTATTTCGAGCAGGATGCGGATATCGATACGGAGGCTGACGATGGCCCCCACATAGCCGACGATAGGATGGGGGATGCCCTTCATGTCTTCGGGGATGGGATAGGACTGTTCGGGGTTGAAAACCGACAGGGAGCAGCCCTGGCCGATATAATAGCTGTTGGGATTGTATTTCCGGAGATATTCGGAGAGGTAGATGGAATTGGCGACGCCGATATCGGCCTTTGCGATATGCGGGGGCTCGAAGGTCCTGCCATGTTTGCGCCAGTAGGGGACGGCCAGGAGATTGTCCCGGCTGTAATAGATATAGAGTTTTGGTTTGAGAAGTTCCTTCAGGTAGAAAGAGCGGAAAATATCGTTGTCGTTGAAAAGGATATAGTCTTTGAACCCGACCATTTCCACCGCCTGGCGGATATCGGCCGCGAGCCGGCGGTTGTTGATCCGGTTGAAAAGATCGAACAGGAAGTCGAAAGGCAGCCAGCTGATGGATTCGATGACGCGGATGGGGGAATAGTTCCAGAGATTCGGGCCTAGCTGGACGATCTCGGAGCGGCGTTGTTTTACCAGCTCCAGGTGCTTTGCGATATGGGGGTCCTGTCTTTTCTGGAGAATGGTCCGCCGGTCGAGGGGCATATTGATATACAGGACCCGGTGCTGTTTGGCAAGCTCGAGGGCAATGTTCTTACAATTGCTTCCCAATTCAAAATACCAGGCCTGAAGGCCTACAATTACAAAATCCATAGTTGCCTTTTTTAACGGAAGGGCTTAAAGAAAGAGGCCGTACCCAGTTGCAGCATTGGTTTGTCGCCACCGGTATCTCCATAAGCATAAATTTCCTTGTAGTCAGGCAGAGCAAATCGTTGACGGATCCTGTTGACTTTTTCTTCGCCGTGGCAGTTGGCGCCTTCGATGCGACCCGTGAGCCTTTGCGTGCCTTTGGCGTCGGTGCTTACCGCGAGGCGGGTGGCGATGAGCTCGGCGCCCTGTTGCGCTGCCCAGTGTTCTATCCAGTCTTCGGGCGAGGCGCTGACGATGACGATCGTTGCACCGGCTTCGCGGAGGCGGTTGAATTCCGTGAGGGCTTTTGGCCGGACGAGCCGGGGCAGGGCCTCGTTGGAAAACGCCTCGCATTGTTGCTTGAACCGTGTTACCGGTTGTTTTCCGAAGAAATGGGTGAGGATGCGTTCCTTGGCTTTTTGATTGGAGATAAGCTTTAGCTTCATGGCTATTAGCCAGGGGCTGTTCAGCAGGAATCCGAGGTTGAAGCGGGCGTTGCCCTTGCTGAAGCGGATGAATTCCAGCAGGGTATCCTTTGTGGTGATCGTGCCGTCGAAATCGAAGAAGGCGATGCGTTGACTCACAGCTTCAATTTTTTAAAGAGGAATTCGGGGATGCTTTTTATGATCAGCATGATCCAGCGCCAGAACCATTTGACGTAAACGACATTCTTCTTTTTATCGATCGCCGTGCTGATGGCAGAGGCGACCTGTTCGGGTGTTGCCGTCAGCAGCGGGGGGAGGGTCAGGCCTTCCGTCATCCGGGTGTAGACGAAGCCGGGCTGGACGGAGAGGACATGCAGACCATGGTGGAACAGGCGGTTGCGGAGACCGGAGAGATAGGCGGTGAAGCCCGCCTTTGCGCTGCCATAGAGATAGTTGCTTTGGCGGCCCCGCTCGCCGGCTACCGAGCTGATCCCGACGATGGTCCCTTTGCCCCGGCTGATATAGTCATTGGCGACGATGTTGAGAATGGAGACGGCGCCGACATAGTTCACCTCGAGGATATTCAGGCATTCCTTCCAGTCGCCTTCCGCCACGTTCTCATCGCCGAGATAGCCGAATACGCAGATGGTTATATCGGGTTTTACGGCCAGGCTGTCCCAGAAGGCGGCATGGCCGGCGAAATTGCGGGCATCGAATTCGAGGGGGGTGGCCGTTATCCCATAGCGGATGGTCAGATCGGAGCGAAGGGGTTCCAGCCGGTGGGCATTTCTTGCCGCCAGTTGTATGTCGTGTCCGGTGGAAGCGAATTTACGGGCCAGGGCGGTAGCCATGTCGGAGCTGGCGCCCAGCAAAAGAACAGAAGGCATGAACAATTATTTAGAATCCAGTATGTTCCTTAAAATATTAAATATCGGCACATTCTTGCAATACAGAAGGACCACGAAACTTGTGATCCAAAGCAGCAGGGTGATCTGTATGAACCGGTCTTTATAGAGGATCTTGGTAGGCGAGCCGGAGTCTGCGACGACGTAGATGAGCTGCAGATAGCGCATGAGTCCTGCGAGGACAAATACACCGGTATAGTAAAGGCGGTAGGTGCCCAGCTTTTGTTTGGTCTCTGGGTCCAATGCGTACATCAGGTAGCAGACGATGATGATGGCGGATACAAGGGCGAGCAGGACGTTGAGCAGTTCGAGGTTGTAGCCTTTTATCGATTTGCGCATATCTGTGCCCGAGCTGACCTTTAGGAGCACGTCATCCCGGCGTTTGCCGATGGCCATAAACACGGCCAGCAGCAGGACCATGATGACGATCCACTCGGAGAGTGGGACACCGGCGATGACGGAGCCGGATTTGATACGAAGTACGAAGCCGGCGGCGAGGATGAAGATGTCGAGGATGGCGATATTCTTAAGGCCAAAGCAATAGCCGAGGTTGAGGAGGAAGTAGAAGGCGAGGACGACCACGAATTGCGGGCTGGTGATCCAGGCAATGGTGAAGCCGAGGATAATGAGCAGGGCACAGATGATCAGGGCGGTTACGGGGGAAATGGCGCCGGAGGCCAGGGGACGTTTGCATTTTGTGGGATGCTTGCGATCATCTTCCCGGTCCCGGTAATCGTTGATGATGTAAATGCTGCTGGCCATGAAGGAGAAGGCGATAAATCCGAAGAGAAGATCTATCAGTTTTGCCCGATCCAGAAATTCGCCTGCAAAAAAGAGAGGAATAAATAAGAACAGGTTCTTTGCCCAGTCTTTCGGTCTTAACAATTTAAGATAAACCACGCGACAAAATACAAACAAAACGACAATAGTTATAACTTATTTTTGTGTAAATTTTTAGTTTCATCACTACATTGGCATCCATACTTTGCAACCCGATAGAATACCTGAAAGGAGTAGGACCATTGCGGGCCGAGCTGCTTCAAAAGGAACTGGGTATTTTTTGCTTTCGGGATCTGCTGGAACATTTTCCTTACCGACATGTGGATCGGACGAAGATCAACCTGATCCGCGAGATAGAACCTGCTACGGAATATATCCAGGTGGCGGGTAAGATCATCAGTATCGGGGTGATGGGCGACAAGCGAAGCCGGAGGCTGGTAGCCGAACTGCGCGATGCATCGGGGGCGCTCGAGCTGGTGTGGTTCCAGGGTATCCACGACATCCAGAAGCTGGTTCAGGTCGGTGGGGAATTCCTTGTGTATGGCCGGGTAAGCTTTTTCCAGGGGAGTCCGCAGCTGACGCACCCCGAGATCGAGGTTTTGCAGGGCCAGGCGGCGGCCAGGCCCGAGTGGCTGGAGCCGGTGTACCCGACGACCGAAAAGCTAAAGGTCCGGGGGCTTGGGGGGCGGCAATTGGGCAAGCTAACCCAAACCCTTCTTAACATGCTGAAAGAGAGCGACTTGCCTGAGATTTTGCCGGAATTGGCGATGGAATACCCGGCGGAAGAGACGGGGGAGCGGCGGAGATGGCTATCCCGGTACGAAGCCTACCGGCAGGCCCATTTCCCGACCCAGCCGGCGTTGTTCCGGCGGGCGGTGGAACGCCTCAAGTTCGAGGAGCTGTTCCTTGCGCAGGTGCGGCTGGGGTTGATCAAGTCCAAGCGGCACCGGTTCTCGAAGGGCGTCGTGTTCTCGCAGGTCGGGGAGTTGTTCAACCGGTTCTATACCCAATACCTGCCGTTCGAGCTCACCGGCGCGCAAAAGCGGGTGCTAAAGGAGATCCGGCGGGATACGGGGACGGGACGGCAGATGAATCGGTTGTTACAGGGGGATGTCGGCAGCGGCAAGACGATGGTGGCGTTGCTGGCGATGCTGCTGGCGATCGATAACGGGTATCAGGCCTGCCTGATGGCGCCGACGGAGATCCTGGCGCGTCAGCATTATGCCGGCATCTCGGCGTTGTTAAAGGAGCTGCCACTGGAAGTAAGGTTGTTGACCGGGTCTTCCAAATCGAAAAGCCGGAAGGAGGTGTTGGGCATGGCGGCGGAGGGCAGGCTTCATATCCTTATCGGGACGCATGCGGTGCTGGAAGAGGCGGTGAAGTTCCAACGACTGGGGCTGGCGATCGTGGATGAGCAACACCGGTTCGGGGTGGCGCAGCGGGCCCGGCTCTGGGAGAAGGCCGAGATCCCGCCGCATGTGTTGGTCATGACCGCCACGCCTATTCCGCGTACGCTGGCGATGACCGCATACGGCGATCTGGACTACAGCGTAATGGACGAATTGCCTCCCGGAAGGCAACCAATTCAGACGGTTCATCGTTTCGAAGACAGGAGGCCGCAAGTGATGGATTTCATCCGTCATGAAGTGGCGAAGGGCAGGCAGGCCTATGTGATCTTTCCGTTGATCGAGGAGTCGGAGACCCTGGACTATGAGAACCTGGAAAAGGGTTATGAGAATATAAAAGCCTGGTTCCCCGAACCGAAATATTGGATCAGCCGGGTGGATGGGAGACAGAAGCAGGAGATGAGGGATACGAATATGCAGCGTTTCCTCAGCGGCGACACACAGATCATGGTGGCGACGACGGTCATCGAGGTGGGGGTGAATGTGCCGAATGCAAGCGTCATGGTCATCGAAAGTGCGGAGAAGTTCGGGTTATCGCAGCTGCACCAGTTGCGGGGCCGGGTCGGCCGGGGTTCGGAGAAGAGCTTTTGTATCCTGTTGACGAGTCCCCGATTGGGAAAGGAGGCCAGGGAGCGGATGAGTATTCTTACCGAGACCAATAATGGCTTCAAAATTGCGGAAAAGGACCTCGAGATCCGGGGACCGGGCGATATCGAGGGGACGCGGCAGAGCGGGTTACTGAACTTTAAGCTGGCGAATATTGTTCAGGATAGGTATTGGCTCGAGCTGGCCCGCGACCGGGCGACAGAGCTGCTTGACAAGGACCCCGATCTGGCGACGGAAGAGAGTAGAGCGCTGAAGGCTTTCCTGCAATCGCAGTACGGCAAAACGGCCTGGAGCAAGATATCGTAACTATGCTAAGAATAAGCCTTTTTTTTACGCTGCTCTTCCTGTCGGTTCTGAAGCTTACTGCGCAATCCGGGGGCTATTCCAATCTTGAGTTTATCGAGAACAAGGGGCAATGGGACCCGGCGATCAGGTTCAACGCCGGCATCAGCACGGGTAATGTATTCATGCAGCAAAAGGGATTTACCGTTCTGCTTCATGATACCAACGATATGAAGCGGATCGGGTTATTGCTGCATGGCGATCTTGCGGCGGCAGGGGTAAGCCCCGGAACAGGGGCGGGTGGCGGGAAGACGAAGACGGTCGCTTCCACGCCCAGGATGAATTATCCGTCCAAGCCGGGCGGCGGCGGAGCCGGATCGGGGGGCGATCCTTTTGTGCTGCATAGTCATTCCTACCGGGTGAGCTTCGAGAATGCCAATGACGGGGTGGAGATCGCGGGCGATAAGGCGGTGGATTCCTACAACAATTATTTCATCGGCGATCAAAAGAACTGGGCAACGCAATGCCGGCTTTACCAGGGGATCTGGTACCGGAACATGTATGACGGCATCGACATCCATTACTATACGAACCTGGGAACGATCAAGTACGATATCGTCGTTCATCCCGGCGCCGATCCCGGCAAGATCGTCCTGAAGTATGAGGGGCAGGATAAGCTGACCATTCGCAAGAATCGGATCTATGTGCAGACCTCGGTAGGGACTGTAACGGAGCTGGAGCCGCGAAGTTACCAGCTGACCGACAGCGGGAGGACCGATCTGCCGTGCAGCTATTCCCTGCTGCCCGGTAATCGTATCCAGTTCAAGATAAAGAATTATTCGCCGGGGGCCACGCTTGTGATCGATCCGACGGAGGTGTTCTGTTCGTTCACCGGCAGCAAGTCGGATAACTGGGGCTATACGGCAACGTATGATGGCGGCGGGAATTTTTATATGGGCGGGATCGTGCTCGATGAGACGAACCAGGGGCGGGGAAATCTGGGTGGTTCGGGTTATCTGGCGAGCCCGGGGGCGTTCCAGACGACGTTCCAGGGCGGGGACGGCAGCGAGGGGGATGGTTACAATTATGACGTTGCCATCATGAAGCTGAATCCGAGCGGCACCAAGCGGGTCTATGCCACGTACCTGGGCGGCGGCGGTGACGAGCAGCCGCACAGTATGATCGTCGATAACAGCGGGAACCTGATCGTAACGGGCAGGACCAGCTCCGGCAATTTCCCGCCCAATCTGCCTTCGACGGTGTATGGGCAAAATGCGGGCTCGTTCGATCTGTTCGTGGTGAAGTTCAATTCCTCCGGAACGGCGTTGCTGGGCAGCAAGCGGATGGGTGGCTCCGCCTGGGATGGGGTGAACTTTGCGCCGAAATATCTTATTCAGCCGCCGACCTATCCCGAAGGCGCCTCGGGGTTGCGGCTTAACTACGGGGACGATGGAAGAAGCGAGGTGATCCTCGATCCTGCCGGGAACGTCTATATAGCGGCGTGTACGCAGTCCACCGATTTCCCTACCACGGCGAATGCCTTTCAAAAAACGTCAGGCGGCGGGCAGGACGGCGTGTTGCTCAAGCTGACCCCCGATCTGGGTACGGTGTTGTTCAGTAGCTATCTTGGCGGATCGGGGATCGACGCCGCCTTTGTGCTGGCGCTGAACCCGTCGGACAACACGATCTGGGTCGGCGGGGGAACGAACAGCACGAACTTCAATGGTACTACCAATGCGCCGGTGCTGCATTCGGGGCTACTCGGCGGCATCGATGGATTTATCGCGGTGGTCAGCAATGACGGAAGCATGCTGATCAAATCCTCTTATTATGGGACCTCGTCCAATGATATGATCTATGGGATGGACTTCGACAAGTACGGTTTTCCTTATATCGTGGGGACGACCGACGGGGTCGTTCCGGTGATCAATTCGCCTTTTAACCAAAGCAATCCCGGCCAGGACAATGGGAAGCAGTTCATCACCAAGCTGCAGCCGGACCTTAACGGGATCGTTTATAGCGCCAATTTCGGTCCCGGAAATACGGGCCATCCCAGCATTTCGCCGACCGCCTTTCTTGTCGACCGTTGTCAGAACGTATATGTTTCCGGGTGGGGTGGTGGTCCGGACAGTACGGAGCACTATGCCAACAGCGGTACCTGGAATCTGCCGGTAACAGCCGGCGCCATCAAGAGCAATACCGATGGGAAGGATTTTTATTTCTTCGTGCTTCAGAAGAATGCCGCCAGCCAGCTTTATGGCAGCTATTTCGGGCAGCAGTTCGGAAATTACGGGGACCATGTGGATGGCGGGACGAGCCGGTTCGATCAGCAGGGAGTGATCTACGAAGCGGTTTGCGCCAACTGTTATCTTGGCGCGACCTTTCCCACTACGCCGGGGGCATGGGCATCCACCAATGGAGCCGGGTCACTTGGCTGTAACGAAGCGGCGGTGAAGATCGCATTTAATTTCGCGGGGGTGGCCGCGGGGCTGAAGGTGGTGACGCATGGGCGGGGAGACAGTGTAGGTTGTGTGCCGCTGACGGCGACCCTTTCGGATACGATCCGGAATGCCAAATCCTATAGCTGGGATTTCGGGGACGGGACCGTGGTCAACAACACGACGCAATACAGTTTTGATCATCTTTATCAGAATGTCGGTGTATACAAGGTGACGATGATCGCCATCGACAGCAACAGCTGTAATGTCGCCGACACGGCGGTCCGTTACGTTGTGGTGAAGAACTTTCCGGCGACTGTGGATTTCCGATACGACAAGGTGGGGCCCTGCGAGTCCTTCCAGTATGTCTTTACGAATCTTTCGACCTTCTCGCCGGGTTCGCCGGCCGGGTTCAGCGATACTGCCTTTACGTGGTCGTTCGGGGTCGGCGCGCCGCTGACGGGGCAGAATTTAGCAAGCAAGCCGACCGTTACCTATCCTGCGCCGGGTCCTTATAAGGTGACGCTTTCGCTGGTGGACACCTCCTTCTGTAATTCGCCGATGGACACCACCAAGCTGTTGTATGTTACGATGAACGATACCGCGCGGTTCACGACGCCGCAGTTCGGCTGTGCGCCGTACAATGCGGTATTTACCAACACCTCTATCGGCGGGCAGAAATTCTTTTGGGATTTCGGGGACGGAACCGGGATCGACAGCGTGGATTATTCGCCTACGCATTTGTATCCGAATATCGGGACCTATACGGTCAAGCTGACGGCGATAGATTCCACCACCTGTAATATCATCAGCACGTATTCCTTTACGGTAACGGTGCAGGGGAAGCCAAAGGTGGACTTTTCGTATACGCCGGAGCCACCGCAGCCGGCGAATACCCCGACGGTGTTTACGGATGCGTCTTCGCCGGGGGTCAAATATGAGTGGTTCTTCGGCGACGGCACTTCGGAGACGAAGACCACGCCGGATACGGTGGTGCATCTGTATATCCGAACGGATACTTTCCAGGTATGCGAGGTGGTGACCAATGAATCGGGCTGTACGGATACGGCCTGTCACCCGGTGCCGGCCGTGATCAACCCGTTGCTGGACGTTCCCAATGCGTTCACGCCGGGCCGGTTTGGGGTCAATGCGGTGGTCAAGGTGGTCGGGTTCGGCATTACGCATATGACGTGGCGGATCTATAACCGATGGGGGCAACTGGTCTTTGAGAGCGTCAATCCGTATGTCGGCTGGGACGGTACGTATCATGGGACGCCGCAGCCGATGGATGTGTATGCGTATACGCTGGAGGCGGAGTTTTCCGATGGGACACATGCGACGAAGAAAGGGGATATTACGTTGATTCGGTAAACCGGACAATTTTTGTAATTTGTAAAAATGCGCTATTTGCAAAAGCGAGTATTATATATTGTTATCCTAGTGATTGGCACCGTTTTAAAGGGGTATTCCCAAGTGGGCGCATCCAACATCGAGTTCGTGGAGAACAAGGGCCAGTGGGATCCGCGGGTGCGATTCAAGGGCGAGCTGCCGAATGGCGCGCTTTTCCTCGAGAAGGCGGGATTTTCTGCGTTGTTGTACAATTCCGACGATCTGATCCGGATCAACCAGGCGCATCATGGCATCGTATCCGGTGGCGGGGCGTTCCATGGGGCGGGTCCCAAGGTGGTGAGCGGCGGTGCGCCCCGGGCTGCGGACCCTGGTTCCGCTCCGGCTGCCGGCCACGGTAATTCGGTGATGAGTGTGCGTGCGCATGCTTACCGGGTGAGCTTCGCGGATGCCAGCGACGGCGTTACGATCGTGCCGGATAAAATCCTTCCGGGCTACAACAATTATTTTATCGGGAATGATCCCTCGAAGTGGGCGGGAGACTGCCGGGTCTTCCAGGGCGTGACCTATAAGAACCTCTATCCGAATATCGATGTCCGGTATTATACGAATGAGGGCCAGTTGAAATATGATATTATCGTTCATCCGGGCGGTGATTATCGCCGGATACGCATGAAATACGAAGGGGCAGACCGGCTGAGCATCAAAAAGAGCCAGTTGGTGGTGGGCACGTCGGTCGGGGCTGTGACCCAGCTTGCCCCTTATTCTTATGTCTACAACGAGGCGGGGAGAACGGATATCCGCTGCCGGTATGTCATCCGGGATGGCAATACGGTGAGCTTCGATCTGCCGGATCACGATCCGAATGCGACGCTGATCATCGACCCGACGGTGGTCTTTTGTTCTTTCTCGGGCAGCAAGGTGAGCAACTGGGGTTTTACCGCGACGCCGGGGCAGGATGGCAGCTTTTTCCTTGGAGGCATCGTTTTCGGCTCGGCTTTTCCCTTTACCACGGGGGCCTTGCAGCCGGTGTGGGGCGGCGGGAGCTTCGACGTGGGTATCCTGAAGCTCAATACGAGCGGTACCAACAAGGTCTATGCGACCTACCTGGGCGGCGGTTCGAATGAGACGCCGCATAGTCTTTTCTGCGACGGGCAGGGGAATCTTGTCGTGTTGGGGAGAACCTATTCTTCGGATTTCCCCTTCAAGTCCTCGGCGGGTCCCGGGGGCGGGGCGGATATGTTCGTCACGAGGATCAACGCGAGGGGAAATGGGCTCACCGGCAGTATCCGGATCGGCGGCACCAAGAGCGATTGTGTGAATATGGAGGACCAGGCGGCGCAGTCGCCGCCCAACGAGCGGGCCGACTCGTTGATCCGCAACTATGGGGATGATTCCCGGAGCGAGGTTATCGTGGACGGGCAGGGGAACATCCTTGTCGCCGGGTCGTCGCAGAGCCCCGATTTTCCGATCGTGGGATCGGTGTTTCAGCCGACCTTCGCCGGCAAGCAGGACGGGGTCGTGATCAAGCTGGATCCTACCTGTAACCAGATCGTCTGGTCCAGCTTTTTGGGAGGCTCGGGGCTTGATGCAGCGTTTGTGCTCAAGGCCAATCCGATGACTGGGGATATCTTCGTGGCTGGTGCTACGACCACTGGCGCTCCGCCCAGTGCGGATATTTTCCCCGGTACGGGAGGTGGGGTGATACAACCCGGTTATGCCGGCGGCAGTTCCGACGGATTCATCTCACAGATAACGGCGGATGGCTCCCGGCTGATCCGGAGCACCTATCTTGGAACGACCTATGGGGATGCCATTTATGGATTACAATTCGACAAGAAAGGATTCCCGTACGTCATGGGAACTACGAACGGCACCTGGACGGTGGTGAACGTTCTGTATTCCGTCGGCGGTGGACGGCAGTTCGTTTCGAAGCTGAAGCCGGATCTTTCCGGTTATGTGTATTCCACCACGTTTGGAACTCCTTCGGGGGCTCCGCGGGGATTGCCGAATATCTCACCGGTTGCGTTTTTGATCGACCGGTGTGAAAATATTTATGTCAGCGGCTGGGGTGGGTGGATCCTTGGCGCCGGGACCGATCCGTATGGGTTGGCCGGTACGGCGGGATTGCCGACCACCCCGGATGCGTACAAGCGGCTTAGCGATAACCGGGATTTTTATTTCATCGTCCTAAAAAAGAATGCCGACAGTCTTTTGTACGGAACCTTTTTTGGCGAGAACGACAACTCCACCAGTATCAGTGAGCATGTGGATGGGGGAACGAGCCGGTATGACCAGAACGGGGTGATCTACCAGGGCATCTGTGCGAATTGCAGTGGTCCGGGGGCAACCGGGCGTTATCCGACGACTCCAGGCGTATGGGCGCCCGTGAATGGAGCGAGTGTCGGTTGTAATATGGCGGCGATAAAGATCGCGTTCAACTTTGCCGGGGTAGCGGGGGGGCTGCAGGTGTCGGTCAATGGGCGGAGGAACGACACGGCGGGTTGTATCCCGATGGATACCTACCTGCAGGATACGATCCGCAATGCGAAGCAGTATATCTTCAATTTCGGGGATGGAAGTCCGGATACGGCGACGACCAGCTATGCGGTGGAGCATACTTATCCCAACCCGGGAACCTACCGGGTGATGATGGTCGCGATCGATTCGAACAGCTGTAACGTGGCCGATACCGTGTACCGGCATGTCATCGCGAGGACTGACAGGGCAATAGTGGCATTTGATATTGCAAAGGCTTTGGGAGTCCCTTGTACGCAGCTGGAATATACCTTTACCAACGGAAGCCAGGCGCCCCCCGGCAAACCCTTCGGGCCACAAACCTTTATCTGGGATTTCGGGGACGGGTCGCCGCAGCAGACGATGGGCTTTGCCAATGTCAACCATGCCTATCAGAATCCGGGAACCTATTTTGTGAGTCTTATCCTGAATGACACCAACTATTGCAATTACCCGGATACGACGACGCATATGCTGCGTGTCTCGCCCACGGCCAAGGCACAGTTCGTGACCCCATCGACGGGATGCGCGCCGTACAATGCTTTGTTCGACAATACTTCGCTGGGTGGAACTACGTTCTTGTGGAATTTCGGCGATCCGGCCAGCGGGGCGTCGAATACCTCGACCGATGTCAGTCCGACGCATGTGTATCCAAATCCGGGCACCTATACCATCACGTTGCATGAGGAGGACCCGAACACCTGTAACCTGGTGTCGGATACGAGCCTCACGATCAATGTGTATACAAAGCCGAAATCGGCCTTTACGTTTGCGCCGGCGCCGCCGGTGGCGAATGTGCCGATCGTCTTTACGAACGCCTCGCAGGGTGGCGTAAGCTTTCTCTGGAATTTTGGGGACGGCGACACCGTTGTCAAAAATACGGCGGATACGGTCCAGCATTTGTATATTGCCACGGACAGTTTCCCGGTTTGCCTGATCACCACCAACGAGTATGGGTGTACCGATACGGTTTGTCATACGGTGGCATCGCTGATCAACCCGCTGCTGGACGTCCCGAATGCCTTTACCCCGGGCCGGTTCGGGCAGAATGCGATCCTGAAGGTAATGGGCTTTGGTATATTACATATGGATTTTAGAATATATAACCGATGGGGGAAAATGGTCTTCGAATCCGACAACCCGAATGTGGGGTGGGATGGGACCTACCTGGGCGTATTACAGCCGATGGATGTGTATGCCTATACCCTTGAGGCTCAATTCTCAGATGGGAAGCATGTAAGTAAGAAAGGAGACATAACTTTGGTCCGATGACAACCAAAATCGCGTAACCTACGTTAATAGAAAAAATGAGGGGATCGAAAATAATACTGGCGCTATGCTGCGGTATGATTCTGGGAGTGCTGAGTGCTGCCGGCCAGGATTTGCATTTCTCCCAATGGTTCAATGCTCCCCTGATCACCAATCCTGCCAATACCGGATTTATCCCTGATGCCGATTACCGGCTGGGGGCCAATTACCGGGATCAATGGTCGGCGATCATGTCGGCGCCTTACCGGACGATGAGTATCTGGGGGGACGCGCAGGTATTCCGGAACCGGATCGAGAACGGCTGGATGGGACTTGGCGGGGTCGTCTTGCGGGATGACGCGGGAGCGAGCACGCTGACCTCCACTTCGGTGTATGGGTCGGTGGCCTATCATCAGATGCTGGGTTATGCCAGTCTTCTCACGCTGGGTTTTAACGCCGGCTGGGTAAACAAACGGATCAATACCTCCAATTTGAAATTCCCGGATCAGTTTGACGGAAAATTCTTCGACAATGCCTTACCGACCAGTGTCATCATCGATCATCCGGCGGACAATTACCTGGACCTGCAGGTGGGGATGAACTATGCCTATTTTCCCACGAACAAGATGTATCTGAACGGGGGTTTCTCGGTGCAGCATATCAACCGGCCGAGGGAGTCTTTTTTCAATACGGACCCGGCGGGTTTTGACAGCCGGATAAAGCCGCGGTATACCGGTTTTGTCAACGCCAGCGTAAAAGTGAATGACCAGGTGATCGTCAACCCGATGGGGTATTATACGCAGATGGCGGGGGCGATGGAGATGGTGATCGGGTTGAATGCCCAGTTCAATCTGCAGAATGAGGGGGATCAGCAGGTGATCGGTGGGGTGTATATGCGGCCGGGGGATGCGATCATCCCGATGATCGGTTTTGTTTACAAGAATATCAGGCTAACCTTCACATATGATGTCACCACGTCGGGCTTGAAGCATTATGATGGTGGCTATGGCTCCTGGGAGTTTGCGCTTCTCAGCCAGGGTTTTTACGGTCAATATAACGGGGACAAGCGGCAGTCGCTGTGTCCGACTTTCAAGCCGTAAGATGAGCAACAGACGGGTCACCCACCTTCGGCGGGGCTGCTTTGCCACGCCTCCCCGGTCCCAACCTTCGCTGCGCTGGGTTGCCGCGCTGAAGGCCAGACAAATACGGTTCGCGCCGCAAGGGTAAATTTAACTGGCCGCTGAAGGCGCGAACACCTATTTTTGCCGAAAATCAATACTTACCAATGATAAGAAAGGTTGTATTCGCATTTTGTTTTATGATGGTATGCCTGGCCGGAATGGCGCAGGAGCATATGCCCAACCGTACGTATACTTATTCCGATGAAGCCCCTGCGTCGGGGTTTTCGAAGGAGACGCTTTTTCTCGGGGGGAGCCTTGGGCTCGGCTTTGGTTCTTACAATTTCGACATTGGGGTCAACCCGGAGATCGGGTTCTCGCTAAACCGTTGGCTGGATGTGGGTGCGGTAGTGAACTTCAACTACAGCTCGATCCGGGCCGATCCGAATTTTATCTATAACCCGGATGTCAGCAGCAAGCAATTTACCTATGGCGGCGGGGTATTTGGCCGGGCTTATGTTCTGCCCTTCCTTTTCCTGACTGCGCAACCGGAGTTCAACTGGACCAGCGTCCGGGAAAAGGATGAGACCAGCGGGGCAAGGGCCACCTTCAATGCGAATGCGCCGAGCCTGTTGCTCGGGGTCGGCTATGGCCGGCGGGTCGTAGGCGAGAGTGGGTTCTATATAGCGCTGATGTTCGATGCCATCTCGAATAAGAACTCTCCTTACAATGATATCTACGGTCATCCGCTGCCCGTGATCCGGGCGGGTTTTGACGTCTTCGTGCATAAGAGATAGGCATTTTGCCGGAGCCGCTGGAGGCCCCCAGAACCGCTGGAGAGCGAGTTGGACCGAGGGACGAAGGTCCGGCGAAGCTCCAACGAAGGGCAGATTTTAGACTATTGCGCGGATAGGACTATTTTTTTGGGAAGTTCTATCCGCGCACTTACATTTGGCGAATGTCGTCCTTTTTGCTTTTTGCCTTTGTCATCGGGTACTTCCTGTTGTTGCTGGTGGTAGCCTGGCGCACGTCGCGTCATTCCAACAATGATTCGTTCTATATCGGCAACCGCAATTCCAATTGGATGCTGGTGGCTTTTGGGATGATCGGGACCAGTCTTTCGGGTGTGACCTTTGTCAGTGTCCCCGGTACGGTGGGGGACTGGTCGGGGGATGTACATAAGGCATTCGGCTATTTCCAGGTGATCATCGGGTATTGGTTTGGGTACCTGGTGATCGCGTTTGTTTTGTTGCCGCTGTATTACCGGCTGCATTTGACCTCCATTTACAATTACCTGCATACCCGGTTTGGTTCTATTGCGTACCGGACGGGGGCCTTGTTCTTCATTATTTCGCGTACCGTCGGGGCCACGGCGAGGCTTTATCTTGTCATCAACGTCCTGCATATCTTTATCCTGAAGGACCTTGGCGTGCCGTTTGGGCTGACCAGCCTGGTCATCCTGCTGATGATCCTGCTGTATACCTTCGAGGGTGGAGTAAAGACCATCGTCTATACGGATACCCTGCAAACCACTTTTATGCTGCTCGGGCTTTGCGTGTGTACGGTGTATATCCTCCAGCATCTTCATCTTTCGCTGGGTGGCGCCATGCAGGCGCTCGGGGCCCAGGGGTTTACCCATGTCTTTAACGGAAATGTCAACAGCAAGGGGTTCTGGGGGAAGCAGGTGCTTGGCGGGATGTTCATTGCGATCGCCATGACGGGGCTGGACCAGGAGATGATGCAGAAGAATATCAGCGTCAGCAATGTCCGCGATTCGAAGAAGAACGTCATGACCTTCAGCTTTATCATGGTGCTGGTGAGCTTCCTTTTCCTGTTGCTAGGCGGATTGCTGTACCTGTACTCGCTGAAGCAGGGGGCCGTTTACCAGGGGCATGCATTCCTGCTGGGCGGGCGGAATGTCATCGGGGATGATCTGTTTCCCACGCTGGCGCTGCACTATCTTCCTTCAGCCGTGTCCATCATCTTTATCATCGGGCTTATTTCGGCGTTGTTCCCCAGTGCGGATGGCGCGCTTACGGCGCTGACCTCTTCCTTTTGCATCGATCTGCTGGGGTTGAAAGATCGGGCCGATATGAGCGAGGAGCGGAAGAAGCGCGTCCGGATGACCGTGCATGTCAGCTTTGCCGTGCTTTTCCTGCTTTGTATCCTTGTCTTCAAATGGGTGGATAATAAATCCATCGTCAATACCGTCCTCGAGCTGGCGGGATACACGTATGGACCGCTATTGGGACTTTTTGCCTTTGGCATCTTTACGAAGCGCGTCCTTCCGAATACGGGGATGGTCACGGCACTCTGCCTGCTCGCGCCGGTCTGCTGCTATTTCCTCAGCCAGTATTCCGGAAAGTGGTTCGGGGGATTCCAGATCGGCCTGGAATTACTGGTTATCAATGGTATTATCACTTTTTTAGGGTTGTGGGGATTGTCCAAGAAGGGGTAGGATACGAGATGCCGGAAGCCGTATCTTTGTCACTATGGAACTTGTCAACACCGGGGCGCAGACCTATGCGGAGCGTTATTCTTCGCGGCTTGATCCCTTGCTGGAGGAGATCGCGGCGTATACGGCCGCTCATCACCCGGAGGCGCATATGCTTAGCGGGCCCCTGCAGGGCAAACTGCTGGAGATGATCAGCCGGATGCTTTGTCCGCGGCGGGTATTGGAGGTAGGAACCTTCATGGGCTATAGCGCGATCTGTCTTGCCGCGGGGCTTACCGGGGACGGGCAGCTACATACTATCGAGCTCCGGGATGCGGACGCGGACCGGGCGGAGGGTTATTTCCGTCGATCGGAGCGGGGACACCGGATAATATTGCACCGTGGAAATGCGTTAGCCATCATCCCGACCCTTACGGAGGATTGGGATCTCGTTTTTATAGATGCCGATAAGCCGGGGTATATCGACTATTATGAGATGATCTTGCCAAGGGTGAAAAGCGGGGGGCTGATCATCGCGGATAACGTGCTTTTTCACGGCCAGGTGCTGAAGACTGAAGTCACGGGGAAAAGCGCGATCGCCATCCAGGCTTTTAATGACCAGGTGGCGGCCGATGACCGGGTGGAGAAAGTGATGCTTACGGTGAGGGACGGGTTGTTTTTAATCCGGAAGAAATAGTTTTTGATGCCAATAAAGAGAATTGTAACGGCGGGATTTTTGTTGATCGCGGTAAAGTGGGCGCCGGCCCAGATGAGCGTCAATGGGGTTGTCTATGTCAACACGTATAAGGCGCTGGCAATGGCCGAGGAGGTGCGGTCGGGGATCCCGGCTTCGATCACCCTGGCGCAGGGGCTGCATGAGACCCAGGCGGGGACGAGCGACCTGGTGAAGCAATCGAATAATCATTTCGGGATCAAGTGCAAGGAAGACTGGAAAGGCCGGGTGGTGTATCATGACGACGATGCCCGGCAGGAATGTTTTCGGAGCTATGCGACAGCTGGCGACAGTTATCGGGATCATTCCGATTTTCTGCATCGCAGTACGCGGTACGCTTTCCTTTTTCAACTGCCGCCGACCGATTTTGAAGGCTGGGCCTACGGGTTGAGGAAGGCGGGCTATGCGACGAATATCCGGTACTCGCAGATCCTGATCAAGCTGATCAAAGATTATAACCTGCAGCAATATACGCTGATCGCGATGGGTAAAATGAAGCCTTCGGATGAAGTGGTGCTAACGATGCCGGGGGCGCCCGCGGTGACGCCGGTGGCGGCGGATGTGGCCGGCGGCGGGGCGGTTAACGGTGGCGGGATCGGTTCCGGCGGGGCGACGAAGAACGAGCCGGTGACGGGGACCAATGCCGTGAGCGGGGTGCCGGATGTAGCCTATCCGGAGGGGGAGTTCTCGATCAACCGGACAAGGGTCATTTACGCGCAGGCGGGCACGTCGCTGCTGGCGATCGCCAATCAATACGATATTTCGTTGCCGAGGCTGATGGAGTTCAATGAGCTCAAGGAGCAGGACGTGCTGGTGAAGGGTCAGTTGATCTTTTTGCAGCGGAAGCGGAAGACCGGGTCGATCGAGTTCCATGTGGTGCGTGAAGGGGAAACCGTCTATGACATCAGCCAGGCGGAGGGGATCCGGATGGAGGAGTTGATGGAGTTCAACCAGCTTGGTCCCGATTCGAAACTGGCGCCGGGGCAGCGGGTTTTTTTGAGCAAACGATAAAATTATTTTCACCTATATGGCCATTATACGGGTTCATGACAAGGAGTTTGGTCCTTATTTGGAAAAGGAGCAGATCGATGAGAAGATCCAGGGGATCGCCGATGCGATGAACCGGGATTATGCGGATCAGCGGCCGTTGTTCATCGCCATTCTGAATGGGGCGTTCATGTTTGCGTCCGATCTGTTCAAGAAGATCACGATCGAGGCGGAGATCAGCTTTATCAAGCTGGCGTCATACAAAGGAACCAAGTCATCGGGGCAGGTGATCACGGCGATCGGTCTCGACACGGATCTGCATGGGCGGCATGTGGTGATCGTGGAGGATATCGTGGATACGGGAAAAACCCTTAGCGAGTTCCTGCCGCAGCTGGAACACCAGCAGCCGGCATCTCTGAAGATCGCGGCGTTGCTGCATAAGCCGGAAGCCACCGTATACCCGATCACCGTGGATTATCTCGGCTTTTCGGTGCCCAATAAGTTCCTGCTTGGCTACGGGCTTGATTATGATGGTCTCGGACGCAATATTCCATCGATTTATCAGTTGGTAGAGTAGGAGGAAAAGCATTTTTTGAATATCCCATTGAAACCGGCCATCCTAGCGCTTTTGAGTTCTCTTTTGCTTGGTTCCGTGAATGCCCAGTATTATCTGCGGGGCGAGGTAAAGGATGAGAACAACGGCCTCTTGCCAGATGTCAATATCCGACTGCACTCGAGCGGATTTCTGTATCATTCTGGGAGTACGGGGGCGTTTGGGATACCTATTCCCGGGGTAGTCGATACGCTGACACTGACAGCGGAGGGGTTTCAAACCCTTGTTGTGGCGGTCAATGCCACCCAATATCAAAATCTTCGTTTACGGCAGGCGGGGAGAGTGTTGCCATCGGCAGTTCCGAAGAAAAGCCTCCTATCGTTGACCAAGGATCTGCGTCCCGGGGACCGGAAGAGCTGGACCGTTGCTGCCGAGACTTATAGTTCGTTGATAGAGAATGACTTTATCCCGGCCCGGAAATACCCCGAGACCGGTTTTGCCGTGACAATCGACAAGGCCTCGTACAGCAATGTGCGACGCTTCCTGAACATGAACAGCACGATCCCACCGGATGCCGTCCGGATCGAGGAGATGCTCAACTATTTCAATTTCGGGTATACGGAACCGCCGAAAGATAGTTGTTTTGCTTTCCGGTCGCGGCTTTCGGATTGCCCGTGGAGTCCGGGGAACCGGCTGCTTTTCCTGCAGGTAAGCGCCCGGAAGATCGATCCTGCCCGTATCCCGCCGGCCAATCTTGTGCTGCTGATCGATATTTCCGGGTCGATGGACCTACCGAACAAGCTTCCCCTTTTAAAATCAGCTTTTAGATTGTTGGTCAATAACTTACGAGCCGTTGACACCCTGTCGATCGTGACCTATGGCGGATCGGTGGCCGTTTCGATGGGACCCACTTCGGGGGCGGAAAAGAAGAAGATCCTGGAGGCCATCGAGGACCTGGCGCCGGGCGGTGCTACCCCGGGGGAAGAGGGTATCCGGGCGGCATACCGGGTTGCGAAGAGCCAGTTGATCAAGGGCGGGAATAACCGGGTCATCCTGGCCACGGACGGGGATTTCAATGAGGGGGAGACCTCGGAGGAGGAGCTGGAGCAGCTGGTCTCTCAATACCGGGATTGGGGGGTCTACCTGACCTGTCTGGGGGTTGGGATGGGGAACTACAAGGATTCCAAGCTGGAGGCACTGGCAAAGAAGGGGAACGGGAATTTTGCCTACCTGGATGACGAGCGGGAGGCGGAGAAAGTGTTAGTGCGGGAGTTTACACAGACCGTCTATGCGGTGGCGGACGATGCCCATTTGAATATCGAATTCAATCCTACGCTGGTGCGGGACTACCGGCTTATCGGGTTTGATAATAAGGAAAAGGTGTTATCGGATACCCTGAGCGAGCTGCAGGGTGGGGAGGTGGGGAGCGGGCATTCCCTGCTGGCGCTGTTCGAACTTATCCCCGTGAATGGGGACAGTACCCATGTGATGGACACCGACCGCCTGGCGCAGGTCCAGCTGAATTACCGGCTGCCGAAGGATCCTTTGCCGCGGGCCAGCACGTTCGTTTGTGAAAATCAGGCCGTGCCGTTCAAGGATCTGCAGCCCTGCTACCGGTTTGCCTCTTCGATCGCGTTGTTCGGCGGGCTGCTCAAGCGGTCCCGTTTCATCCGCCAGGCCGACTGGAAGGATGCCATCGAGATGGCCGAGCAGTCAAGTGATCCTGGCGACGGCATGCAACAGGAGTTTATTACCTTAATGGAAAAAGCCCGTAAGATCTACGGGCATAGCCGGAAGCATAAAAAAGACGATGATTAGGCTGCGGCTGCCTTCGGCAGCCTAAGCGGGGCTAATGATGGCGCACCTCCGGTGCGCAAACCGCCCTCCGGGCGGTTTAGCTGAACATTTCCCTTACTTTATCGAAGAAGCTGCGTTCGTTCTTATCCGGTTTCGGCTGGAAATTGGGGCTATCGCCGAGCTTTTCAAGGATGGCCTTTTCTTCCGGCGTCAGGTGCTGGGGCGTCCAGACGTTGACGTGGATGAGCTGGTCTCCTCTTTCATAAGAGTTGACGCCCGGGAATCCTTTGCCTTTGAGGCGGAATATCTTCCCGCTTTGGGTTCCGGGCGGGATCTTGATCTTTGCTTTTCCGTCGATGGTCGGGACTTCCGCCTGGATGCCGAATGTGGCGTCGGGGAAGGAGAGGTGCAGCTCGTAGGCCACGTTGAGGCCGTCGCGGTGCAGATCCGGGTGTTGTTCTTCTTCGATGAGGATGATCAGGTCGCCGGGAGGGCCGCCTCTTTCACCGGCGTTGCCTCTGCCGCTGACGCTGAGCTGCATGCCTTCCTGTACGCCTGCCGGGATATCGATGCTGACCGTCTCTTCGCCGTAGACGCGGCCTTCGCCTTTACAGACGGGGCATTTTGCGGTGACGATGGAGCCTTCGCCGTTACAGGTGGGGCAGGTGGTGACCGTTTGCATCTGGCCGAGGAAGGTATTGCTGACCCTGCGTACCTGGCCGCTACCGCCGCAGGTGGAGCAGGTTTGAACGCTGTTCTTGTCTTTGGCGCCGGAGCCGCTGCAGGTGGTGCAGCCGACGTATTTCTTGACCTTTATATTCTTGGAGACGCCTTTGGCGATCTCTTCGTAGTTGAGTTTGATCTTTACACGAAGGTTGCTGCCCCTTACACCGCGGGCGCGGCCGCCGCCGCCGCCTCTGCGGCCACCGCCGAAGAAGCTGCCGAAGAGGTCATCGCCGAAGATATCCCCGAATTGGCTGAAGATATCATCCATGTTCATGTTGCCTCCGCCGCCAAACCCACGGCCATTGCCGGAAAGGCCGGCATGGCCGTAGCGATCATACTGGCCTCGCTTGTCGGCGTCGCTCAGTACTTCGTAGGCTTCGGCTGCTTCCTTGAATTTCTCCTCGGCGGCCTTATCACCAGGGTTGCGATCGGGATGGAACTGCATGGCCACCTTACGGTAGGCTTTTTTGATCTCGTCGGCAGGTGCTCCTTTCGCTACCCCTAATACTTCATAGTAATCTCTTTTTGACATATTCTTTGGAGGGGTGTTGGGGTTTTATTTACCTACGACGACTTTGGCGAAGCGGATGATCTTGTCGTTGAGGTAGTATCCTTTTTGTACTTCGTCGATGACCTTTCCCCGGAGAGCGGGGTTCTGTACCGGGACCTCGGTGATGGCCTCATGTTTTTCCACGTCGAAGTCCGTATTGATGCTTTGCATGGGTTTGAGGCCCTTGTTTTGCAGGACGGAACGCAGTTTGGAAAAGACGAGCTGTACTCCTTCCTTGAGCGGAAGGTCCTCTGTGGACTGCAATTGTTTTTCAGCGCGGTCGCAGTCATCCAGCACGTCGAGGAGGGAGATGATGACCTCCTTGCCGGCGGTTTGCCGCATTTCGATATTTTCACGGGCGCTGCGTTTGCGGAAGTTGTCGAACTCCGCAAAGAGACGAAGGTACTTGTCCTTTTGTTCCTGTACTTCTTCTTTGAGCCGATCGATCTCTTCTTCCCGGGCTTCCAGTTCCCCAAGGCGGGAGGTTCCGGCGATATTCTCATCGGTGTTCATGTCTTCCAGGTCTTCGCGGCCCTGATCGTCTATATTTATATCCTTCATAGTTGTCGTGCTGGTTCGCTAAAAGTTGGCACAAAGGTAAGGTTGTCAATATTCCTGCCAAGCCTGTTTTCTAGACAAAATGTCACAAATTCTTTTTGCTTACCTTCGCGCGCATGACAAAGGTATTCCTGAAGAAAAAGATCAGCAGGCGGGTGGAGAATGGTCATCCATGGATATTTGGAAATGAGGTTGCTACGGTGGAAGGGGACCCTGCGGGCGGGACTACTGTCGACGTTTTTACACATGATAAAAAGTTCATTGGCAGGGGGTATATCAATCTCCAGTCCCAGATCGCGGTCCGGCTGCTGACCCGGGACAAGGCGGAGACTATCGACGACGCTTTTTTTTATTCCCGGTTGAAAGAGGCCTGGGAATACCGCCAGCGGCTGGGGTATACGGACAATTGCCGGCTTGTGTTTGGGGAAGCCGACTATTTGCCAGCGCTGATCATCGATAAATTTAACGATTATTTTGTGCTTCAGACCCTTGCGTTGGGGATGGACCGGTGGAAGCCGGCAATCGCCGATGCCCTGCAGCGGATGTTCCAGCCAAAGGGTATCTACGAAAGGAATGATGTACCTGTCCGGGAACTGGAAGGGCTGGCGCAGCAAAAGGGTTTCCTGTCCGCGCCGTTCGATACGCAGATCATCATCCGGGAGAATGGGCTACGGATGCATGTGGATATCGAGAACGGGCAGAAAACGGGATATTTCCTGGATCAGCGGGATAATCGCCGGGCTATTCAACATATCGTCAAAGGAGCTGATGTTTTAGGGGCTTTTTGCTATACGGGCAGTTTTGAAACGCATGCCGGTTTTTACGGGGCGAAGTCGGTGTTGGGGCTGGATATTTCCGAGAACGCCGTCGTGCAGGCCCGGCGGAACGCCGAGCTGAACGGGCTTGGGGAAGTTTGCCGTTATGAGGCGGTGAATGCCTTCGACGCGCTGAAGCAATGGAGCAAGGAAGGGCGGCAGTATGATGTCGTCATGCTGGACCCACCGGCCTTTACCAAGAGCCGGGAGACGATCCAGAAGGCCATTACCGGTTACAAGGAGATCAATCTTCGCGGGATGAAGATGGTGAAGAAGGGCGGATTCCTGGTCACCTCCTCCTGTACCAATCTCGTGCAGCCCGAGCTTTTCCTGGAGACGATCCAACTGGCGGCAAAGGATGCGCGCCGGAGGCTTCGGCAGGTGACCTTCCAGGCGCAGGCCAGCGATCACCCCATCATTGCGGGATGGGAGAACACGAACTATCTCAAGTTCCTAATTATCCAAGTTCTATAGGCCATTGGAGTCCCAGGAACAAAAGTTGACTTAGGACAAAATTTCGCCGGGCGACTTGATCAGGATGTCGCTCGACCGAGACAGTCATGCGCTGATCCAGGCATTTTTGAAGGATGGCCGCGAATTCTGCGTCGTTGGGAGGGAAGAGAAAGGTCTTATGATCGCCGGGCACTTCGTGAACGCGTACGCCGCGGGCATAATTGTTCCATCCCATATAAATGCGGTCGTCGATATAATTGATCCGTTTCTTCACGCGAAAGAGATCCACTTCAATGTCGGTGGGCGTCATTCGATAGTTATTGTAGGCGATTTCGTAACTGTGATTGACCTCCTGTTCATAGGTGAAGAATTCTTTGTCCACTTTGTAGCCGTGCGCAAAGAGGCTTCTGATCTTGCTGCCAAGGACTACGGCCTGGTATGAAATGATCTCCCCGGGGTTATGAATAAAGGATCTGCTGAAGAAGGCTAACTTTCGAAACTGCCGGATGATCTTCCTGAGGAGCCTGGTGGTGCTCTTTTCGGAGGGGTCCCGGTTTCCCGCATAGGTGTCGAGGATGGCCAGCATTCTCACCTCCTTTCCCATGGAACGGAGTTGTTTGGCCATTTCGAAGGCGATGAATCCGCCGAGAGAGTAGCCTGCGAGGGCGAAGGGACCGTTTGGGTTGCCGGCGAGGAGCTCCGAGCAATATTTAGCTGCGATCTCTTCAATACTGTAAAGCAGTTCGGCCTTGCCGTTGAGGCCTAGGGCCTGGAGAGCGTAGACCGGTTGGTCCTGGTCCATATACCTGCCGAGGGAATTGAAAATGAGCACGTTCAGGCCAGCGCCATGGATCAGGTAGACGGGTTTTTTTGTTCCGGAGGGTTTGATTGCGACGAGGGAATCCCAGTTGATCTTATTCTCGTCGATGGTGAGCATCCGGGAGAGCTTTTCTATTGTCGAGTTTTCGAAGAGGGTGGACAGGGGAAGGCGCCGGCCGGTGTTCTTTTCGATGGCGACCATTACTTTGACGCCTATAAGAGAGTGGCCGCCCAGTTCGAAGAAGTCCGCATCCACGCTGATCTTATCGAGGTTCAGGAGCCTGGACCAGATGCCGGCGATCCATTCTTCCGTGGGGGTGCGGGGAGCGATATATGGCTGTTGGCCGTCTTGCGCGAAGAATCGGGTGATACGCGGCAGGGCTCGCCGATCGATCTTTCCGGTGGCTGTCAGCGGCAGATGGTCGACGACTATGAACTCGTGCGGGATCATATATTCCGGCAATGTTTTGCGAAGGTGTTCTTTCCATTTGCTCCGTTGTGCATGGGAGGGCTGTTCTTTGCTGATCCCGGGGGCGGGTGTTTCGGATTCGGGTTTAGTAATAAGGTATGCGACCAGCCGTGTGTTTCCCAGGTTGTCTTCCTGGGTCGTGACGACTGCCTGGCGGATATCCTTTTCCGTGTTCAGGCTGGATTCGATCTCTCCCAGTTCGATGCGGAAACCGCGGATCTTGACCTGGCTGTCCCGCCGGCCGAGGAATTCAATGGCGCCGTCGGGTCGAATGCGGGCCATGTCACCGGTACGATAAATGCGGATGGGGCCAGTCCGGGGGCTATTCCAGCGGATGAAACTCCGGGTGGTCATTTCCGGGTTGTTAAGGTATCCATCCGCGAGGCAGGCACCACCGATGCAGAGTTCTCCGGCAACTCCGGGGGGTTCTTCCAAAAGCCGGTTATTCAGGATGAGCAGCTGTGAATTGGTGATCGGGTTTCCGATGGGCGGGAGTTTGGGCCAATCGGCGGGATTGCCGGAGAGTTTATATTGGGAGACGACATGTGCTTCGGTTGGACCGTATTGATTGTACAGGATGGCGCCGGGTATCCGAGAGAAGAAATTTACTATCTGGGGCGTGATCTTTAATTGTTCGCCGGCGGTCATGACTTCCTCTAAGCCCGCCGGGATGATGTCGGTGAGTTGGGAGTGTTCGGTCAGCGCCTGGAGGGCGACAAAGGGCAGAAAGATGCGATTGATCCTGCTGGTGTAGATGAGATCCAGCAGGCCGATAGGGTCGGACCGTAGTTCGTCTGTTATCAGCACAAGTGTCCCGCCTGTAGCGAGCGTTGAGAAGATCTCCTGGAAGGAAACGTCGAAGGTGAGCGGCGAGAACTGCAAGGTGCGGGTTGCTGCTTTGGCGAGGGACTGTCCAATCTGCCATTGGATAAGGTTGATGAGTGCGTTCTGGCCCATGCATACGCCCTTGGGCACGCCGGTGGAACCGGATGTATGCAGGACATAAACGAGGTGATCGGCTGTTGTGGCCACGCTGGGATCAACGGCCGGGAAGGATCTGCTTTGTTCGAGAATCCGGTCTATAAAGAGCACAGGGGCTGAGGCGGTATAGTCCTCGCCGTGTTCTCCTGAGGTGATAAGGCATTTCGGTTTGGCGTTCCCGAGAATTTGCCTGATCCGGTCGTGCGGATGGTGTGGGTCCAGCGGCATATAGGCTGCGCCCGTTTTGATGACGGCCAGAACCGCGATGATCATTTCGATGGAGCGGGGCAGGGAGATGCCAACGATGTCACCGGGACCGAGGGGGATCTGGCAGGCGAGCAATTGCGCCAGGCGGGCAGCCGTCTTATTCAGCCGCCGGTAGGTGATGGACCGGTGGTTGAAGGTGATAGCCGTGTTGCCGGCATATTTTGCTGCAGCCCCGGAAAACATTGCGTTCAGGGTTGTGTAGATGGGCTGGGAAAGCGGGGTGTCGTCCTGGCTTACTGCCATACCGGCCGTCTCACCGGTGCTGAGCAGGGAGATATCGTCGAGGGGGATATCCGGATTTTCGGTGATCTGGCCGAGCAGGTGTTCGAAGCGATCGTGGAAAAGGCGGATGGTTCCCGGCTTGAAGAGAGCGAAAAGGAAATCCCAGCGGAGCAAGGTCTCCGTGGCATACTCCGTTATGTCGAGGATCAGTTCGAAATTCTCGAAGGCTTTCGCGCCGCTTTCCAGGCTATTGGTGAGGCTGTCGAAAGAGTTCCCATTGTCCTTCCAGACCCCGGTGTTCATTACGACAGAAACGAGTGGGGGGCGGGATTGTTCCCTGCCTTTATTGAGCCTTGTCAGCAGGCTACCGTAAGTAATGTTTTGCCGTGCGAGGTCTTCGAGCATCTCGGTTCTTCTCCGGCTCAGATAGGACGACCAGGATTGGCTGCCGTCGAGGCGGGCCCGCATGGGCAGCATATTGACGCAATGGCCGATCAGGTTGTCCTGTTCTTCCATAAGCTGGCCGGCGACAGGCAGGCCGATAACGATATCTTCCTGGCCGGTGAGGCGGTAAAGGAAGACTTCGAAGGCAGTTCGAAGGCCGATCGCAATGCTTGAGTCGAAGCGGGCCGTTATTTCCCGGAGTCGGGAGAGAATGCCGTCTTTTAGGGGATATACGAGACGTTGGCTTTTGTAGGTGCGCCGGCGTGGTCTTTCGAAATCAATGGGGAGGTCGAGGACGGGGATATCGCCACTGAATTTCATCAGCCAATACTGTTCGGTTTGTTGGTATTCATTGCTATTGTGATATTCTTTTCTGGTCAGCGCATATTGACTGAAGGATTGCGCGGGTGGAAGGGCTGGTATCCGGCCGCGCGTATAGGCCGAATACAGTGCGCTGAGCTCTTGCATCAGGATACCATAGGACCAGCCGTCAAAAATGATATGATGGGCGGTGCAGGTAAGGAAATGGTGGTTGTCGGATAACCGGAACAAGGCGGTCCGGAACAGGGGACCGGTTGTCAGGTCCAGCACGGCCATGGCATTGTATTTGGAAGCATCCCGGATGAATTGCCTTTGCCTGTCTTTGGTAAGGTAGGAGACGTCTTCGAAATGCAGGTTGGCGGTGGCTATAGTCCGGATGATCATTTCAGAGCCGTCATCGGTGAAAGTGGCGCGGAGCGCTTCATGGCGGTTAACGATCTCCTGTACGGCCTTTTCCATGGCTTGCCTGTCGAGGGGGCCGTAGAAATGTTGGGAAAGGGAGATGTTATAAGCCCGGCTTGCGTCGTCTTCACCAAGTTGACAGGCCAGCCAGATCTCTTTTTGGGGTTCGGTGGCAGGAACCGTCAACTTTCCGGGCCTGGTATCTTTCGTGGCGATGGCCTGGGCCAGTTTCCCGATGGTTGAATTTTCGAACAAGGTCGTGATGGGGAGGCGCAGGCCGGTTGCTTTTTCAAGGCTTAGCATTACTTTGATGGCGATAAGTGAGTGTCCACCGAGGGCAAAGAAGTTGCTGGTGACGCTTATCCCGGGGATATTGAGGTGTTCGGACCAGATGGCGGCAATGAGCTTTTCCATTTCGGTGCGCGGCGCCAGGAAGTCTTTGTCGGTGGCGCTGTATTTGTCCCGATCCGGATTGGGCAGCCTGTTGCGATCGATCTTCCCGTTAAAGGTCGTTGGCAGGTGGTCGAGTACTACATAGTCAACCGGGACCATATAGTCGGGTAAGGTTGTTTTGAGGGCGTTCTGCCAGGCGGTCAGCCGGTATTCGGGGATGGGAACCTGGTTGACGGCTTCATCGTTCTCCAGGAGATAATCCCGGCCAGTCCGGACCTTGAGGGTATCGGGTTTTTCAGGGATCGCGCCGTCAAAACCCTCTGTGGGAATGAAGACTGCTTCCATTTCTCCATCGCTGCCATCGGTTGTCCAGCGGATATATGTCCGATATGCGAGGCTTTCGCCGAGGCTCCAGATGTCGGTAGGGTTGATGCCCGGGTTACTGATGCCCATTAGTGTCCGTTTCACTTCCCGTACGGGAGTAGCTTCGGACAAGGTCTGCATTAGGCGCGTCAGGGCGAGGTCTTTTTGAACCCTCTTGTTGGGGATGCCGGTGACCCGTATTACCTGGGAGGACCGGGAAGCCAGTTCGCTGCGGAGCTGGTCCAGGGAGTAACCGTTCCGCCATGGGACGACGATATCGGCGTTTACCGTTTTTGGGGCAGAGGGGCCGATATACAGCCAGACATCGTAATGGCATTTTGTGCTTTCGTTTGAAAATTCGCCGCCACGGATCTGGAAATCGACGCTGGTGATTTCGGGTATGATCGACGGCAGGAAATAGAAAAAGTCGGGGTCCACAGATAATTCTTCTTCTCTTGCGAGGCGGAAGTCGGTGATCTGGCGGAGCCCGGCAATCGTCGTATCGTCTGAAGCCGTGGTCAACTGATCGAGGAGAAAGTGCATCGAGACGGTCCCGAGAGTTTGTACGTCGCCTATAAAGATGCATCCTCCGCTGCGAACTGCGCCAGCGGCATTACCGATCACTTTGACCAAATAGCGGGTAGTGGGGAAATACTGCGCCACCGAGTACAAGAAGACGAGGTCGAGGCATCCTCGGTCGATGCCTGAAAAATCGTCAGCCAGCGCTTCGTATACGGATACATGTTGCCATTTTTCGGGGTTGAGAGCGAGTTTCTCCTTTAATTTGGAGATGGCTGTATGGGAATAGTCGGTGGCGATGTAGCGTTGGGCATCGGGTGCAAGCTGCAGCAGGAGATGACCGGCGCCGGCGCCCAATTCCATTATTTTACCGGCTTTGAGGGCCCGGAGGCGTTTAAGCCCTTCGTTTGTCCATTCTATGCCATGTTCGCGGATATCCAATTCGGAGTTGTATTGGGAAATTATGGCGAGGTCAAGGTCTTGTTGTTCGAGAGGCAGCTCTTTTTCCTGTTCGACCCCCAGGGTATAGAGTTCTTCCCAGCGGTGTTGCCACCTGGAAGTGTCCTCGTTGTCCGGGACCAGATATGCGACAAGGCGTTGGTCGCCTTTGCTGTCAGTTAGAGCCGTTACCACGGCTTCTTTGATCCCCTTCTGCTGAAGGAGGACATGTTCGATCTCGCCGGGTTCGATGCGATAGCCGCGGATCTTTACCTGGTGGTCGATGCGTCCGAAGCATTGGATACGGCCATCGGGGAGGAATTTGCCGAGGTCGCCGGTGCGATACAAGGTCGCGCCCGGTGTTGCGTCGAATGGGTTCGGGATGAATTTTTCGGCTGTCAATTGAGGCCGATCGAGGTATCCTCTTGCCACGCCTTCGCCGGCGATGCCAATCTCACCCAGGGATCCAGCGGGCAATGGATTTTGGTAGTCGTCGAGAATATATGCCTTGGTATTTTGGATAGGCCGGCCGATAGTGATCGGGTCCTCTCCATTTGCAATCAGGGTCCCCGTGGAATAGATCGTCGTTTCCGTGGGGCCATACATATTATACAGACTGCCGCAGCGGGGGATGAGGCCGGCGGCCAGTTCATTGGACATGGGTTCCCCGCAACAAAGCAATTTCATTTCTGTTTTTTGTTCCCAGCCGGCGGCCAGCATCAGTTTGTAGGTGGAGGGGGTTGCCTGAATAAAGGTGATCCGCTCATTCTGTACGAGGCGAATAAGAGCCCGGCCGTCCTTGCTTTCGGCGGTAGTGGCCAGGACGAGGGTGGCGCCGGTAATGAGCGGGAGGAAAAGTTCGACTGCGGCGATATCGAAGGAGATCGTGGTAACGGCGAGGAGGCGGTCTCCGTTGTCGATGCCGGGGAAATGCTGCATGCCGGTGAGAAGGTTCACGAGGCTGTGATGCTCTATCAATACCCCTTTTGGTTTACCGGTGGAACCGGAGGTATAAAGGATATAGGCCAGGTCGTCGCCGTTGGGGGCCGGGAATCCTGCTCCGGGAGTAACGATCGCCGGTTCGATCGTTTCAATCATGATCTGGCGGGTATTACCGGCGAACTGGTCTTTATACCTGAGGGAGGTGAGGAGGATGGCGGCTCCGGAGTCGGCGAGCATGAATTCGATCCTGTCTTTTGGGAGCTGGGGGTCCAGGGGGAGGTAGGCGGCTCCCGAGCGAAGGATTGCCAGAAGAACTGCAACGAGGTCGGGAGTGCGATCGAGCGCCAGGGCGATGATCTCACCTTTTTGTATGCCTTGCTGCTGCAGGTAGGTGGCGAGAGCGGATACTCGAGTGTCGAGATGCCGATAGGAGAGGTCATTGCTTCCCTGCCGGATGGCTATGTTGTCCGGGAATTGGCGGGCGGTTTCCTGGAAGAGTTGGGCCACGGTCTTGTCGCGGGGATAGTCGGCGGTGATGTCATTGCAGGAAGGCAGCCGGCGGATTTGACCGGCGCTTTGGACGGATAGGTTCCGGATAAGTGTCGAGGGGGCTGCTGCAACCTGTCTGAGCAGGTTTTCGAACCCTGTCATCATGGTCCGGATGGTTTCGGATCTGAACAGGCAGGTGTTGTAGGACCATTCGAGAGTCAGCGAGTTTTGCGATCCTGTTGCGTTCAGGAAGATCTCGAAATTCTCATAGGCTCTCGGGTTAGAGACGAGTCGGTGTTCGAGCTGGAAAAAACCGACATTGTCATCCATCCCGGCATCGATGTTAAATACCATGGGCACGAGGGGCACGAGTGAGCTGTCACGGGGAATCTTAAGTCGTTGCAGCAAAGTTCCGAAAGTGAATCGTTGATGTTCATAATCGTTCATGAGCTGGTTGTGGCGAAGGCGGAGGTAATCGCAGAAAGGAAGGTCGCCTTTGGGCCGGCTGCGGATGGGGAGGAGGTTGACGCAATGGCCGACGAGGTTGAATTGTCCGGTGGCCGATTGACCTGCCGTTGGGACGCCGAGGATAATATCCGGTTGGCGAGTGGTAAGGTGGAGGAAGGCCTCCAATGCCGCCATCAGGGTGCTGACGAGACTACACCCGGTACTTGCAGCAGTCTTTTTGAGGGCGTCTACCAGGGCCGGGTCGAGGGGGAAATCGTCTCTGCGGCTTTTATAGGTGCGGTGAGCGGGACGAGGCTGGTCTGTGGGGATATTCAAGACGGGGACGTCATTGTTGTATTGATCGAGCCAGTATTGTTCGGTCAGCTGGTATTCCTGTGTTGCGGACCAGGCGATGGTTTCGGTGGCATAATCGGAGAAGGCCACTGCGTTCTCCATGGAGGGTGATTCGCCTTTGGCGTACGCAGAATAGAGGCGGCCCAGATCTTCGAGGATGATCCCGAAGGACCATCCGTCACAAACAATATGGTGAGCTGTTAGTCTCAGCAGGTGGTGGGTGTGGGTGAGGCTAAATAGTGCGATCCGGAATAGCGGTCCGTTGAACAGATCGAAGGCCGTCTGCATATCTTTTTCGGCATAATCTGCGAGAACCTTTTCCCGAACGAAAGGGTCGGCCGAGGTCAGATCCTGCCAGTCGATATCGATAGGGGTGTTGTGGATGTGGATGGACCTGCCGTCTGCGCTGAGGGTGGACCGTAAAGCTTCGTGGCGCGACACGATATCCCTCAGCGCCTGTTCCATCGCCGGGCGTTGCATGGGGCCGTGGAGATGGAGTGAGATAGATTCGTTGTAGGAGCGGTTAGCGTCCGGACCGCCAATGATGCTGGAGGCCCATATCTCTTGCTGTGGTTCGGTGGTGGGGGCTGTCCTTTCGCGTTCGGTGCGGACAGGAGGGTTGCCGGTTTCGGAGGCGGGTGGTGGGGATATGGGGTCGGGATCCTTGTACTCGGGGATGAGGCCGATCTCTTTGAGTTCGCGAACCGATTCTTCGAATTTGGCGATGGTATGGTCGAGATCATTTCGAGTATGCGCCGTTGTGAGGAAGCAGGGGAACCCGTCGAGAATGTGAACGCCTTTGAACCGGAGCAATGCAAAAAGCAGTTCGCTGTAGGGGTATTCCGCCTTGTATTTGACCTTCCACAGCGAGCAGAAGCGGGCGATGTACATGGGCGTGCGGTACTTGCGGCAGATGGCTTCCAGGGCATTGGCAAGGTAAGCGGCAGTTGTGTTTAAGTTTTCCTGCAGGGCGGGTCCCTGTTCTTTCATATAGGTAAGGACTGCCTTGGCCGATGCGAGGGCGAGGGGATGGCGAACGAAGGTGCCGGCGAAGTAGGTGACGCCGGCTTCCGGCATCGAGGCATCACCGTATTGCCAAAATCCGCCATCGAGGGCGTCCATAAATTGGCTTCGGCCGGCGATGACCCCGATGGAAATGCCTGCTCCGATGACCTTTCCATAGGTGGCGATGTCAGCCATGATCCCATAGCGGCCTTGAATTCCGCCCGGGTGAGTCCGGAACCCCGTGATCACTTCATCGAAGATCAGCGTAGTACCGGAGGCTTTTGTGATCTCGCGGAGCTGGTGGAGGAAATCGAGCGGAAAGAATTCCGGTCTGCGGCTTTGGACCGGCTCCACAAGGACTGCTGCCAGTTCGTGGGCTCTTTCCCGGATGATGGCGAGGCTTTCCGGGGTGCCGTAGTCGAGGATGAGCATATTCTGTACAGCTTCGGGCATGATCCCGGGTGCAGCGGGGAAGGATCTGCCTTTTTTGGTGCCGCGGACTATGACCTCGTCCACAATGCCGTGATAGGAACCCGTGAAGGCAACGATCAGGGATCTGCCGGTTACGGTCCTGGCGATGCGCATGGCGCCGAGAACTGCTTCCGAACCTGTATTGCAGAGGCCGACGCGATCGAAGCCCGTGAATTCGCAGATGAGGTCGGTGACTTCTCCCGCCAGCGGGTGTTGCGGACCGATCTCGTACCCCTCGTCGATCTGTTGTTTGACCGCGTTTGTAATGAAATCGGGCTGATAGCCCAGCATATTGGAACCGAAGCCATTGAGCATATCGATGTATTCGTTCCCGTCGAGGTCCCATAGGCGGCTTCCTTTGGAATGTTTGACTACGAGGGAGTATGTGATCTCTTTTGTGTAGGGCCTGAAGCCGGAGACGACGCGCGGGTCGGCCATTCGTTTGCGATGTTGTTGGGTAAATGCTTTGCTTGCGCTTGTTCTGCCCGTATATTTTGCAATGAAATCATCCAGCCAGGCGTGTTGTTTTCCAGAGAGGGTGGATGCTTGTTTTTCGATGCGGGCAGTCGCGCCGAAGGGTTTCTTTAATTCGCTGAGCTCCTCTGCTGTCAGGTCGGGATCAGCCGGGGTTATGGTAGTGCGGAGCTGCGCGGCCGGGGTAGTGGGAAGGACGCTTTGAAGGAGGGCAACCTGGTCGGCAAAAAGGTGGATCTGCCGGGAAATCAGGGAGAAGGCAGCATTGGCCGTGGTGCCGACGCCTTCCTGACCGTTGTTGAAAGCGACGGGAGGGCTGTCGGGAAGAGCCAGACCAGGGGCTGTATTGGGGATCGGGGGGGCTGCCGGCGCCGGTAAAGGAGAGGCGAATTGGTCCGGAGGAAGGTTGGTATCGAGGTATGTCGCCAATCGATCGATGCTGCCCAGGGTGTCATTGAGCTGGCGGAAGGAGATGGAGAGGCCGAATTCTTTTTTCAGATGTAAGGCCAGTTGGGTAAGCAGCAGGGAGTCGAGGCCGGCCTGGAGGAAGGTGATACGTGAGTCTTCCATTTCGATGCCAGAAGTGTTTCTGAGAATGTTTCTCAGTTTTTCGGCGATCAAGATCTTTCTCATTTTGTTGGGTTGTGAGGAGTGGGGATCAGGGGACGATGCCGGGGTGGGCGCGGGAGCCGGGACGGGATCGAGCCAATATCGTTTGCGATCGAAGCAGTAGGCCGGCAGTTCGAGGAGTCTGCGCTGCTGGCCTTTATAAAAGGCTTTCCAATCTGGCTGGATGCCGTTGACATAGAGTTGACCGAGGGCTATTAATATTGGGTATTGACCGGGCTGGCCGCTGCTGTCACCGAGGCTGGAGATGGCGATCACAGGCCTGAGCATGCTGTGTTGGCGGGCGAGGGTTGACGTTACACTCATGGGGCCGACCTCGAGGAGAATTGCGTTGGTATCTTCCAGGGCGGTTCTTAGTGCGGAAGAGAAGTGGACGGTCAACCGGAGGTGCCGGATCCAATAATTGGGGTCGGTCGCCTGGGTATCGGTCATCCATTTTCCGGTGACGGTAGAGATAATGGGGATGCGGGGGATGTTGAACGGAATGTTCCGGGCTTCCTTTTCGAATGAGGGGAGGACCGGGTCCATCATCGCGGAATGAAAGGCGTGGCTGGTACGAAGTTCGCGGGTGAAGATACCCATTTCTTCAAGGAGTCGGCTGAGGCGGCCGATCGCCTCAGCCGGTCCCGATGCTACGCAAAGTGCCGGGCTATTGACTGCCGCCAGGGAGATGTCATCGGCCAGGAGGGGTACAATGGAGGCCGGGTCGCTTCTTATGCTGAGCATCGAGCCGGCTGGGAGTTCGGCCATCAGGCGTCCGCGGGCGGCAACCAGGTGGAGAACGTCCTTTAGGGTAAACACACCTGCCAGGTGTGCCGCCACGAATTCTCCGATGCTGTGGCCTATGAAGGCCGAGGGAGTGATGCCCCAGCTGATCCAGAGAAGCGCGAGGGCGTATTCTACTGTGAACAGGGCCGGCTGAGCATAGCGGGTATCGTTGAGCGTAATTTCTGCTTCTGTGTTTGTTTCAGGGGGGTAGAGGATCGTCCGGATATCTTTTTCGATCATACTTTCGAGCAGGGCGGCGCACTCGTCTACGGCATGCTGAAAGACAGGTTCCTGTTCGTACAGCTCCCTTCCCATGTTGAGGTATTGGGATCCCTGGCCGGGGAACATGAAGATGGTGGTCGCAGGATCCTTACCTGTGATGTCTGTCGTGTTCAGCGGGTCCGCCGGGGGGGCGAGCAAGGCGATGAGTTCTTCGGTACCGGATGCGACCAGGAAGCGACGGTGGGGAAGATCGGCGCGGGTTGTTTGCAGGGTATAGGCAATGTCGGCCAGTGCGGCGGCAGGGTTGTCAGCCGTCCAGGCGGCCAGGCGGTTGGCGGATCCCTGCAGGCTTTGGGAGGATCTTGCCGACCATGTGATCAGTTGGGCCGGCCGGCGGCCTGAGGTGGATGGCCGCGATGGGGCAGCATATTCTTCCAGGATGATATGGACGTTGGTTCAGCCCACGCCGAAGGAACTGACAGCGGCCCTTCTTATCCCCTGAGTTTGCCATTCTTTCAGGCTGGTATTTACGAAGAAGGGCGAATCGGCGAATGGGATGTTCGGGTTTGCCTGTTGAAAGTTGATGGAAGGGGGGATCCGCCGGTGACGGAGGGCGAGGGCGGTCTTTATGAGTCCGGCGACGCCGGCAGCAGCCGTGAGATGGCCCATATTGCTTTTTATGGAGCCGATGGCGCAGAATTGTTTTTCGTCTTGTGGTCCGAAAGCCATGGTAAGACCTTCGATCTCGATGGGGTCGCCAAGGGGGGTTGCCGTTCCGTGTGTTTCCACATAGGTGATGGACGAGGGTGGGACGCCGGCGTCTGCGATCGCAGTCGCGATGGCTTCGGCTTGTCCTTCGGCGCTTGGAGCCATGAAGCTGCCTTTTCCACTGCCGTCGTTGTTGACGCCTACTCCTTTTATAACGGCGTAGATGATATTGCCATCCTGTATAGCCGATTCAAGGCTTTTGAGGAGGACGAGGCCTGCGCCGTCACTGAACACAGTGCCCCGGGCGTCGATATCAAAGGACCGGCAATGGCCGTCCCGGCTGAGCATGCTGCCATCCTGATAATGGTGACCGCTATGGATCGGGGAGGTGATGGAGGCTGCGCCGGCGAGCGCAGCATCGCATTGGCCGGTTCGGATGCTCTCTACTGCCTGGGCTATGGCCAGAAGGGAGGTGGAGCAGGCAGTGTGCAGGCTGATAGCCGGCCCTTTCAGATCGAGCTGATAGGCAGTGCGGGTGGCGATGAAGTCTTTATCGTTCAGCAGCATAGCCTGGAAGCTGCCGATGGAGTCGTTGACGATCTTATTGTTAAAGACGTTGTTCAGGAAGTAGGTGTTGTGCCCGGTCCCGGCGAAGACTCCTATTTTCCCGGAATATTTGCCCGGGAGGCAGCCGCCCAGCTCAAGGGTTTCCCAGGCGAGTTCGAGGAAGATGCGTTGTTGCGGATCCATGGCTGCTGCGGCTGCAGGTTGGATACCGAAGAGTCCCGCATCGAAATCGGCGGCGTTTTCGATGATGCCGCGTGCAGGTATGTAATCAGGATCTGTGACCAGGGAACGGGGAAGGGACGGGTCGAGTTCCTGCGACGAAAAAAAACGTATTGTTTCCCGGCCTTGCTGCAGTATGTTCCATAATTCGTCGATATTGTCGGCGCCGGGGAATCGGCCGGCCATGGCGATGATCGCGATATCGGTGTTCCGGTGGACGTTCTCCCGGCGGCGGATGAGGCTGTCCGTCCTCAGCGGTTTGCCTTCGAGCCAGGCGGAGACAGCATGGATGGTCGGGTACTGGTAAATGCGGGTAACGGGGAGTGCGATGTTGTATATTCTTTTGAGCAGGGCGGTGACACGCATGGCCAGAATAGAGTTGCCGCCGAGCTCGAAGAAATTGTCCATGATCCCAACCTTGCCAACTTTCAGCACCTGGCACCAGACCTCCGCCAATCTTTCTTCGGTTTTGTTCCGGGCTTTTACATATTGGGTAGTCAGCCCTTCGGAGGCGTCGGGATCCGGTAGAGCCTTCTTATCCACTTTGCCGTTCGCCGTCAGCGGTATTTTTTCGAGCGGGACGATCAGCCTTGGGACCATATATTCGGGCAGGGTCGAGGTCATCCTGGCGATGAGGGGGAGTTTGTTGAAGGGTTTTTGGGCGATGACATATGCGACGAGGCATTTATCGCCGGCCGGGTCTTCTTTTGCCACTACTATGGCTTCCTTTATCCCCGGGTGCTGAAGGATCACATTCTCTATTTCTCCGGGTTCGATGCGAAATCCGCGGATCTTCACCTGGTTGTCGATCCGTCCAAGATATTCGATGTTGCCATCGGGAAGCTTGCGGGCGAGGTCGCCGGTCCTGTAGAGCCTGTGGCCGGCGGTATCATTCGTGAACGGATCAGGGATGAACCGTTCCTCCGTGAGATTGGGTTTATTGAGATAGCCGCGGGCGAGGCCAGCGCCTCCGACGTACAATTCTCCTTCGGTCCCAATGGGGACGGATTGCCGGTTCTCGTCGAGGATATATAGTTGAAGGGTAGGAATGGGCTCGCCGATGATGCTGAGGGGAGTGTTCATATGTTGGGATCCGAGCTCCTGGTAGGTGACGTGTACCGTGGTTTCGGTGATACCATACATATTGATCATCCGGCAATCAGGGTACTTTTGTTTCCAGGGTTTGATCTTCCCGGGGTTGAGGGCTTCGCCGCCGAAAATAATGTACCGGAGGGCCAGGGCCGGGCTTGCTGTGATGATGTAATCCTGAAGGGCATAGAATGCCGAGGGCGTTTGGTTGAGGATGGTGACCTTGTTTTCGGCGAGCAGCTGGCCGAAGGCCGAGGCATCCCTGGCAACGGCTGTTGGGACTATGATCAGTCTGCCGCCGAAGAAAAGAGCTCCGTACATTTCCCAAACGGAAAAGTCGAAGCAGAAAGAATGAAAAAGGGTCCAAACGTCCTGTTCGCCGAAGCTGAACAATGGGCGATCGGTTATGAAGAGACGGACGATGTTGATATGTTCGATCATGACACCTTTTGGTCTGCCGGTGGAACCTGAAGTATAGATGATATAAGCCAGGTTCGAAGGGCTGATCGAAGCCGCGGGCAGGGTTTCGGGCTCCTTCGCGATTTCGGACCAGTCCGTGTCGAGGCGGATGATCGTGTTCAGTCCGTCGAGGCCGGTCAACAATTCGGCACTGGCGGCGTCTGTCAGGGCGATAGAGGCACCTGTATCCGCCAGTTGGTATCTGATGCGATCGATGGGGTATTCAGGGTCGATGGGGACATAGGCGCCGCCAGCTTTGGAAATTCCCAGCAGGCCGACGGCCATTTCGATCGAGCGGTCAATGCAGATGGGAACGAGGGTTTCAGCTTGTACTCCGAGGTTTCGAAGGTAATTTGCCAATTGGTTGGATCGTTCGTGGAGCTGGCGATAAGTCAACGTCTCATCCCCGAAGAGAATCGCGATGTTGTCGGGGGTGCGTTGCACTTGTTCTACAAAAAGGTCGACGATGGTTTTATCACGGGGAAAGTCTACTGCGGGAGGGTCGTCCTTTCCGGAGAATCCTTGGTTTGCGGCAATGCGATCCGCAACATGATCGGGGCCAGGTTGGTGTTTGGGCATAGGTACAACCTTGCGTTTAGTATTTCAAAACTGCGAAGAAGCGGCCATCGAGGGTATTGGAATCGGGAAAGCGAATCATTGAGCAATCCAGGTCCAGGGATGGGAGGAAATGTAATTAGAGAGAGAAGGTCGTGGTGGATAAAGAAAGTAAGGTCAAATGCTAATTAAATTTAGTCTTTTTTTGGGAGAAAAGCCAATACTATTTACCGGTCAGCCTTGGTTTTAGATAAGTTTTTGCCATTTCCGGATAAAACCTTGCAGCGTAAATGAATGCGTTTATGAAATTCACATGGAACAGCTTGTTGAGGATGATCTGTATGATACCGAAGAAAAGGATGGCAGACAGTAGCGAAGCGTAGATGGCGCCGATAAAACCGAATTGCCTGATGAAGAAAAAGGTCGAAATGGATTCGGTGATGGCGATGGAAAGCACGATGATAAAATTCACTTTTGGTCTTCCGCTGGAATCGAGGATGGTTCCAAACAAACGGAGAAAGGGGGTAAAAAGACAAAAGAGCGCAATCAGGGGCAACAGGCCGGCAACATCCATGAATTTCGAACCTGCAATGATGCGGATCACCCAGTTGGGAAATAACGCTAAGACCAGAAGGGGAGGGATCGACAGGGCGAGGATGACGCCTACGGACCGTTCATAAAGGTATTTTCCGGCGCCCTGGCCTTGTACGGCGAGCCTTCTTGCACTTTGAGGAAAGACAATTGAGCTCATTGCATTGACTGGAATTTCGGCAAGATTCGTGATCCTGGATATGACGTTGAAGGCGCCTGCGGCGGCGGGGGATAATATTGTTCCCAGCATCATCTGATTGATGGTGCCGATGAGTACGACGCTCACCGAGGTACTGAAAACGTATTTCCCGTAATGGAACAGATCCATGATCCTGTTCCAACTGGGCCATAATAAGCGCCTGAGGCGGCCGCGGACGAACAAAAATTCAATGACCGCTCCGAGAAGAGTGGCGTACAATTGCGCATAGATCAAGGTTTGAAGGGACAGGGGGGTGTGTCGCAAAAAACAATAGAGGATGTAGAGAAAAGGGCCGGCCTGGCGAATGATGCCGGAAACGAGCACCCCGGCGAAGCTCAGGTAGGCCTGTTCGATCCATTGGAGTTGGGACAGGCAGCCTTGTGCCAGATAGACCAACGAGAAGGTGTAAAACATGGGAACGAGGCCGGGATAATGCCATAGCCTTGCGAAGAAACCCGCTGTGGCGAAATTCACCAGGACGCTGAGGAGAATGAACAAGGCATTGAGGAAGATAGAGGCGGAGATGATCTGCTTATGCTCTTCGTCGGGCGAAGCGGAGAGATGTTTGATGAGCGCGTTTTGGACGAGGCCGTTGCGCGCTGAATCGAAGATCGTGGTCGTGGCGACGAACAGTACCCAAATTCCGTAACTGTCTTTGCCTATGAGGCGCACCAGCAGATAGAAGCTGCCAAAACCGAAGATCAGGCTTTGCATATAAAGGACCATATTGTAGGCGCCGGACCTTAGCCAGTTATAGCGTTTATCGGTTGTCATTTATAGTTGCTGCCCGGGACGGGGATTGAGGGTCAATCGTGAATAGGGAATAGGTATCATTCTTGAAGACGGCCTTGCCAAGCGGCGGGGAGTGGGATGTATACCGATCCAACTTCCTATTGGATATCAAGGCGAAGGCGACGTTATAGTCGGCAAACAATTTCAGGGATGTTGGCGGCTGACCTGTTCCCAGAAAGGTGAGCATGGCAACCCTATCGGAGTCCCGTTTGTAAAAGTCGAGGTAGGGGTTGGAAAAGGTGATGTTGTTGCAGACCATTTTTCTCCCGGTCGGCATCAGCGGGAATGTAGATGCTTCCCATTCACAAAGCACGACTTTGTCCGAAGGGATATTCTCAACAATAAAATTGTAGACCTGGATATCGTCCTTTTGTTTCTCTTTTGAAAGGGCTTCGCTGCGTCCGAGGACGAAATCCGGCCTGGTCCTGTAAAAGGGATAATAAAGGAGGGCGGATGCAAGTATGGCGGCAGGCAAATGCATGCTGGAATGGAGGGGGCGGGTCAGGTAGAGGAAACCAAAGCCCGAGAAAATGGATTCGAGCGCTTTGAAGTAGAAGAAATAGTGGAAAGACGGTACCGTTCCGGGTAGCTTGATATGGAATCGGTGGTCCATGCCGGCTACAATGGTCGACCATGTGTACATTCCGAGGGTAACGTAAAGCCACAGCCAGAGGATCCTTCGGGGCAGGTGATTATGGACATTCCGGTAGAACCAGACAATGCCGGCGATCGCAAAAACCAGGGAAATATTGATATTTGCTTTCAGCAGATCGAGGAAGTTGCCTGCATAGAAGATGCCTTCGGTGTATTCAAAGGTTTCGCGATTGATAAGGTGCAGGCGGTATTTGCCGATCACGTAATAAAGCAACGGCATGGCGGTGACCAGGAAGGCTGTCCCTGCGACGGCGGCTTGCAGGAGGTGCCGCCGGACCGTTTGGTAGTCCTTCTGTTTCGACGCGGCGAAGAGATTTTCCGTGTGGAGACCGGCCATTATAAGGATCAGGATGACTGCGGGAGCCGTGTGGCCGAGGAAACAGACGCCGATGCCTATCCCGAGAAGGAGGAACCAATGGTAGCGTTGACTCGCGTAGGCCTTATAGCACAGGATGATGGCGGCGTAGAAAAGGAATTGGTTAAAGCAAACCGGGAATAGCCAGGGCGAGTACGTCGCGGCACCCCAGCAGCGAATAACTCCTGAATTGATAAAAAGGTAAAAGAGGGAGGATGCGAGTGCGGTCCTGGCGTCAAACAGGCGGCTTATCATCAGGAAGAACAGGATGGGGCCGAGGAGGTTGAGATAGAGTCCTGCGCGTGCGGCTATAATGTTCAATGGGAGACCGGTGGCGCGGTGGATAGCGGCCTCAATCGAGAACAGGAGGGGGTTGTACCAAAGGTAGGCATCGGCATAATTGGGGTCTTTGCCGAAATTGCCTTCCAATAATCCCCTGGCAAATGAGATGTCCCTATCGAAATCCGGGTCAAAAGCCCAATGGAGATCATGAACGGTGCGGTAGCCTTGGGTGAATGCCAGCCCGAGCAGAACAAGGAATACCAGGAGGATCACGCGCTCTTGTTTCTTCCGGGTACTCCACCGACCAAAAAGGATGAATTCCCTGGGCATACTTGAAAGGCGTTTACAAGTACAGTCGCTAACCTCTTCCCGTAATGAGCAGGAAGAAGGGATTGAACCTCTTTTTGAGCATCCTGCCTATCATCAGCGCTAAAAGGACGACCAGGGCGAAGCTAACCACCAGGAACAAGACGAGGACGACCTCGTAGTGCAGGTATCGTTCTGCGCCTAGTTTCAAGATCACCCGCTGAACGAAGGCGAACAGGAACATATTTATCGCAAAGAGGAAGAAAGAATACGGTTTGTATTTTTCGAGGTATTTAAATACGAGACTATTCTGGTTGTTATCGAGCAAATTGACGACGGAGATCAGGAAGAATACGGCGATCGCTATGCGGATCTCGAGCAAAGGGAAAATATTGTCCTTCCAGGCGGCGGTTGAGACCCCGACGATCAGCAGCAGGGGGATGAGAATGACGGTGCCTACTTTGCCGATCGGGACCTTCGGGGTATATATCCCATTGTAGCCTAAAAAACATCCGAGCAAATAATAGGGAAGGAACCGGGAATTGAAATAGAGGTCGACGATGTTGAAGGAGTAGCAGGCCAGGACGAATACGAACACGACGAGGAAGATATACCTGTTCTTCAGCAAATAATAGATACCGAAATTGAAGGGAATGATCAGCACCAGATTCTGGAGATACCAGAAATTCGCAAGCGGCGGATCCAGCAGCGTCATCAGCATGTTCTTGAAGGTGATCGCCGTCTCGGGTGCATACCAGAAAGTACTGTGAAATACCCGGGTGTACACTTCTTTGACCACGATATAGATGAGAAAGAAAGAGAGACACCAAAAGAGATAGGGTATGACGAGGCTGTGGAACCGGGTTTTCACCTTCCTCAGGTAGGGGAAGTTCTCCTGTGTCCGGTAGAAGAAGAGGAATCCTGATAGAATCGCGAGGCAGGGGGACGTCAGGTCGAAGAAAAAATTGAAAATATTGTGATCATATGGGGCGTTGACGAGCCAGAGGTTCAGGCACCAGTGGTTGATGAGGACCATGTGAATAACCAGAAAGCGTAACTCGTCGATGTGAAGCAGGTTTTGTTTCTGTTTCATAACTAGGGCGTAGGGTAAATAGTGACAGGGTTTTAAAGTTGTTATCAATCCGGTTAGCTCAACAAAGGAGAATGGAATTAAAAAGAATGGGATCGAACTATTTATTCACCTGGAACATACCCGAGTCGGTCACTCTTCCTTCCTCATTCTTGAGCTGGAAGGTGTAGATGCCGCGGGGCAGTTCGCTCAAATTAACGGTCGTCTTTTCCGTTATATCCTGAACGTCTTTCACTTTTCTTCCGAGAAAACTGAAAATCTGCAGCGTAAAGGACTTGTTCGGATCTTTGGTTAGTTCGAAGGTGATATAGGAGACTGCAGGGTTCGGATAGAACTTTATGATTTTATGGTCAGGTTCGGACAATGGACCCCTCGCCTGGCTTTTAGCCTGGGTTGATATCAGTAGAATAATGGATAACATGATGTAAAAATTCCTCATAGACACGTGAATTTTACATATGGTGCCAAAATAGTCATATCTTCTCAAAGATACAAATTAGCCCTGAAAATAATGCAATAAATTAATAGGCCGGATTGGACCGGCCATTTTTATAATTATTTGATCATTAACTATTTGAGACTTTCCAGGGTCTTTTGGATTGCGGTGAAATCGGGGAGCTCCGAGGCTGTTTCGAGTACTTCGGCATAGCGGACGATCCCTTTGGCATCGATAACGAAGGCCGATCTTTTGGAGACTCCTTTCATATCGAGTACGAAAGTATCGTAGAGGGTGCCATAATCAGCGGAGACCTCCTTATTGAAATCGCTGAGGAGAGGGAAATTAAGCCGCTGATCTTCCTTGTACCTGGCAAGTGTGAACACAGAGTCGACGCTGATGCCGAACACCTGGGCGTTGGCCTGATCATAGAGTGCGATGTTGTCGCGCGTGCTGCAGAGCTCTTTTGTGCAGGTGCTGGTGAAGGCCTGGGGGAAGAAGAGGAGCAGGACGTTCCTTCCCCGGTAATCGCTAAGCGTCACTTTTTGCTTTTCGGTATTATAGAGGGTAAAATCGGGCGCCTCCTGGCCCGGCTGGATAGCGGGAAAACTCATGATCGATCTTTTAGGCGGCAAATGTACTGAAAATGCCGTTTGGGCTAAAATCGCGGATCGTGAAATCCGGCGGGAGTTCGTTCCCGGTTGCGATCCAGTAAGCCGGTATACGAAAGTGATAATTCGAACCCGCCGCGGCTATTGCTGACCGTGTTGAGCCGGGATACGTTGACGTCATAGCTGAGGCCGAGATTGAAGGAGTACATCTCGAGCTTGATCACTGGGATGAGGGCGTCGTTCCATCGTAGCAGTGTACCGAGAGTAAAGATATAGGGATAGTTATCGGGGTCGGGGCCGAGTTTGTAAGAATAGAGGACGCCGCCGATGGACTCCGTCGAGGGGCCCTGGCGGGAATAGTCGGCATAGAGTGTAAAATAGGAATAGTCGTTGACCCCGATCTTTACGCCGGCGGAGAGCACGATCTTGGGATCAAGCTCGACGGCGGGGTTCTTATAGAAAGAGTTCTTCGGCCGGTTGAGATGATGGTAGGCAAATCCCACATACATCGAATTGACGTTCTCGGCGCCAAAGGCCGTATTGAAGCTGATGCCCAGGCTGCCGTCGAGGTAGTGGACGTTCGGGGAAAGTATCGTTTCGCCATTTGGCAGGGCCGGGTCATAGGCCGTACCGTTGAACTGGCTGTTGGTCGTCACTTTGGAGAGGTCGAGGGTTTTCTCGACGAGGCCGCCCATAAATCCCAGTGAGAGGAACATGGGCTTATCGTTGTTCAGGGATTTATGGTAATTGAAGGCCGGCAGGAGCTCCGTCGTGGTCAGCGCGGCGGTGCCGGCTTTATCATAGAGCACTTGCAGGGCCGTGGTGAAATAGTCGTTTTGATTGCCGACGGGCCATTTCACTTCCGCGTTGAGCGAACCGGTGCGGTAGGCGTCTGTGAAGCTGTTCCATTGATCGCGGAAGACCGTCTGGACACGGTAGTCACCGGTGAAGATACCGGCCAGGGAGGGATTGCGGAGCAGCGGCGTTTCATAGAATTGCGAGAAATGGATATCCTGGCCCCGGGCGACCGTTCCCAGGAGCAGGAGGAGTATGATGACTATTCTTTGTTGTCTCACGAGTTAGTTTTTAAAGTCTGCTATCGCACCAGCGTGACGGTGCCGTGTATCGCCACGACCTGGGCGTTCTCACATATAACCTCCACCATATAGACATAGGCATCCGCCGGAGCGGGATGACCGTTGAAATTGCCGTCCCAGCCCATGTCCTGGGCGTTGGCCGGGAAATCCTTCCGTTGGAAGACCATCTGGCCCCAGCGATTGAAGATGGCCAGGGACTGGACATTATACAGGCTTTTACCGCGTGGGTAGAAGACATCGTTAACGCCGTCCCCATTTGGCGAGAAGGTATTTGGCATGAAAATATTGTCGTTGGTGCAGACCGTCCTGATAAAGACGCTGTCCATCGCCTGGCAACTGTTGGTATCCGTCACCGTTACGACATACTGTGTACTCAGGATCAGGGTCGCTACGGGGTTCGGGCAGGTGGGGCAGTCGAGATTTGTCGCCGGCGACCAGGTATAGTTGGTGACGTCGCTGCTGTAGGTGAAGGGGATTGTCACCGGGAAGCCGAGGGGGGTGGTTATCTCTTTGGGACCTTTGATCACCGGGTCGGGGTAAATGGTGAGCTGTTTGCTTGTGGTATCCGCGCAACCTAAGTTGGTGGAGGCTATGAGGGTGACGGAATAGTTGCCCGCGTCCATATGAATGGCCGGATCTTCAACCTTGGCGGTTTGGCCATTGCCGAAATTCCAGGCCCAGTTGATCGTGTCCACCTGAGGGGCGGTGATGGAGCCATCGAATTGGACGATCCCTGCGCAGGCCAGGCTTCCAAGGGCGATCAGGGGATGGGGCGTCTGGTAGACGAGGATCGTGTCGAGATAGGTCTCCGAGCAGCCGCTGTCGGTTGTTACTTTCAGGGCAACCTGCCAGGCGCCGGGTTTATTAAAGAATTTGGAGACGTTGAACGCCCCGGTGCCGGGGGATTGGGTGGTATCGGGCGAGCCATCGGCGAAGGCGTAGGTTTCGGTGGCGAAGCCGTTATTGGAGATGGTATAGTCGGTGAAGGCGACGATGCTACTGTCACAGAATTTATGTTTGCTGGCTGTATAGAAGGGGGTGGCGCCCAGTACGATGATGTTTTTCTGGCCGCCAAACGCGACGATACAGCCTGTGGAGTCCGTCATTTGAATGGCGGGCCGGTAGGCGTTGGGGTTGCGGTAGATGTGGAAAGAGGTGGTGTCGCCCGAGTTGTCGCTCGTGCCGTCGCCGAAGCCGAGGAAGAAGCTGGTATAACCGGGGACTACGATGCTGAAATTGACGAGTACCGAGTCGCAATGTTCGAGCGGGCCATAAATCAGCTTCGTGAGCGTGGCGGGGTTCAGTACGAGCACACGGCGGTTTGCCGAGTCATAGCAGCCGCCGGGGCCATAGGCGTAGAGAGTAGCGGTGAAGGTGTCGATGGTGTTATAGAAATGGGAGGTGACGGGCAGGGTGGAGGTGCTGCCGTCGCCGAAGTTCCAGTATAGCGAATCATAGAATTGGGAATGAGAGCTGAACTGCGTCTGGAGGGGAGTACAGATGGCCGTTGTGTCGGCGATGGTAAAGGCGGCGACGGGTTTTTGGATATTGACGGTTTTTGTGATCTGATTGGTACAGCTGTTGGTGTCGGCGATCTGGAGCGTGACGTTGTAGGTGAGGCCGGGGCTGGTATAGGTGTGCGAGCCTAGATTGTCTGAGGCGCTGCCGTCGCCATAGGTCCAGGTCGGTTTGAGACCGAAGCCGAGGGAGGAGTCGATGAAGTTGAGGGGTACGCCGGGACAGTAGAAGCTGTCGGGCACGCCGAAGTTGGCGACGGGCGACGTGATGTGGACGGAGTCTGGAGATGTCCAGATGTCGTAGCAGGTGCCGTCGAAGACTTTGAGGGTGACGTGGTAGAAGCCGGTATCGGTATAAGTGTGGCTGGTGGTATTGGTATTGACTATTTGGGGGCTGCTGCCGTCGCCGTAGGTCCAGGTCCAGGAGGTAACGGGTTTGGTGGATGGGTCCATGCCGGAGGCATCGGTAAAGACGGTGGGGCCGTTCTTGCAGCCGCCGCCGGATGGGGGGGCATGGAAGCGGGCGGTGGGGCCGACGATGGTTACCGGTGTGGATGCGCTGGTGACTTTACAGCCATAAATATCGACAGTGGTCAGAGTGGTTGGATAAACGCCATTTGTGTCGATGCCCGTATGATCGCCGGGATAGGAGGTAGTGTCCGCATGCCGGGTGCCGAAATCCCAAATGTAGGATTTGATGTATTCGCCTGGCGTAACGGTATTAGGGTTGAGGGTGGTGGTCGATGTGAGATCGAAGGAAGTGTTCTTACAGGTGGGCGTTGGATATGGGGCAAGCGCCGGGAAGACCTTGGCCAGAAGGAGGATCTTGGTATATTTTTGGGTGCAGGCGCCATCGACGATGGTCAGCGAGATGTTATAGGGCTGGAGGGTCGTGAACTGGAATGATGTGTTTGCTGCATTAGAGGTACCGAGACCCCCAAAATCCCATGCGTAGGAGGTAGGGGCGCTGACGAGAGATGAATCGGTGGAATTAAAGAGAATGGGGCTGGCGTCTGATGGGCAGGGGACGGTCCAGCCAAAGTTCGGGAAGGGGGGATTGACGGTCAGAGTGTGGTTAGCGCTCAAGGGGCAACCATGATTGCTCAGGTTGAGGGTTATTGATACAGGCGGTGTGACAAATGGTTTGCTGTAGGAATAGGTTATCGTGTTGGTATTTTGCGGGTCGGAAATGTTACCGTCGCCGAAGTTCCAGGTGTAAGTGTAGGCGGCGTTATTGGGAGCGGCAGTAAGGAGAATTTTATCACGGCCGCACACCGAACCGCCTGTTGTAATGTCTGCCAAGGTAGTGGCGTTCTGGATCGTAAAGGAGGGCGTGGTGGGGGAGGTAACGGGGGTGCCGACAGAGACGGTGCTGGTCGCCGATGCAGTACAGCCGTCGGCGGTTGTTACGACTACACTGATGTTGTAATCACCCGTCGCAGCATAAGAAAATGTCGGGGTTGCGGAGGTGGAGCTACTCGGGGTGGCGCCGTTGGCGGTCCACGCGTAGCTGCTGATCGGGGTTACGCTTGTGGTATGGACGGTGGGCATGATGTTGTCGGAACTGCCGCCCGAGCCGGCCACGCAGGTGCCGAGGCTGTTGGCGCCGTTGATGCTGACGGTGGGCGCTGCAATATTGACATAGCCGGTTTTTGTGCGCGTGCCGGAACAGCTGCCGGTGCCGCCGCCGGTCGTCAGCTTCACATCGAAAGCGCCGCTTGCCGCATAGGTGTGAGAGGGATTTTGGGCGGTGGAGGTCTGTCCGTCGCCGAAATCCCATAGCCATTGGGTCGGGCTGCCCGGGCTTTTATCGGTGAACTGCACGGTAAAATTGGGCTGGCAGGCGACGGTATCGTTGGCGGAGAAGTCCGGAACCGGGGCGTTGATCACGGTGATCGGGACGATGGTCGAGTCGACACATCCGGCGTAGCGGTTGATCAGCTTGACATTATAGGTGCCGAGGGCGGAATAGGTCTTTGTGGCGGGAGTGGCGCTCCCGGTGGTTCCGTCGCCAAAGTCCCAGATGCTGCCTGCGGAGACCGGGGTAGAGGTGTTGGTAAAGGTTACCGGGCCACCGAGACAGGCGGTGGCGGGCGCGGTGAAGCTGGCGGCAAACTGGCTGAAGCTGATCGTCCTTTGAAGGGTCTGGCTGCAACCCAGGCTGCTGACCACCTGGAGGTTCACGGTGTAGTCGCCGGCGTTGGGGAAGGTGATGTTCGAGGGGTTGGCAAGGCTTGACCCGTTGGGGTTGGCTCCGGTGCCGAAATTCCAGGCATAGGTAAGGTTTCCCGGACCGGCAGTCTGGTTGAGGAAATTGACGTTGAACGGCGGCGTGCAGGCCGGGGATACCTGGTCGTAGGTGAAATTTGGCTGGATCCCGTCTACGATACGGATGTAGCGGGCGGTAGCAGCCGTATTCGAGCACCCTCCACTGTTGGCCACGGTGAGGACAATGTCATAATACCCGGTCTGGGTGTAGCTGTGACTGGGGTTTTGTGCGGATGAGGTAGTACCGTCGCCGAACTTCCAGTTCCAGGAGACGAGGCTTCCCTGCCTGGGGTCCGACTTGTCCGTGAACTGGATGGTAGTGGGGGCACAGGCTGTCTGCAGATTGGAACCGAAGGAGACCTGGGGAAAGGGGTAGACGGTGATGTAGTTATCTTTCCGGATGGCGTTGGAACCGTCCTTGTTACGAACGATCAGCGTGACCGTATAGGTCCCGGGACTTCCATACGTAACGGTGGGATTTTGTTGGTTGGAAGTCTGGCCGTTGCCGAAGTCCCAGCTCCAGAAAATGGGACTGCCGGTAGATTGGTCGGTAAGCTGGACGTGGAGGGGACCGCAGCCGGCCGTTGGGGTAGCGGAGAAATCGGGGTTGGGGCCCTGAGCATCAATTTTCCCTAATCCCAACAGAAAGAAAAAGCCAAGAGCAGCCAAAAGTTTTCGGTTCAACGAAACGCGTTTAGGTAATCGAATAGTGGTCTTTCCAGTCGGATCGCCGACCGCTTTTGTTAGGAATTTAGAACGGTAATCGAAGGGAGGCGGATCACTGTTTTTTCAGCTGCAGGATGTTGGTTGTATGGTTAACGGTATCGGTGCATTTGGCGGAGACACTGTCCGTATAGCTGTCTTTGATCGTCCAGGTCTCGTTCAGGTACACCAGCGGCGCCACCGCACCGGGGAAATTGGCGGTTATGGTCCGGGCGACGATGTTATCCGACCATTGGCCGGAGGCCGAGACACTTCCTTTTGTTCCCGTTACGGTGTTATTGGCGTCAAATTTAAAGAGATAACCCGAGAAAGCAGCAGTGATATCGCTATCATTTTGTTTGTAGCCGCTGACGTACCAATATCCGTTGGTCATGATGGATACTGCTTCCTTCTGTGCTTGTTTTTCGACGTATTTTTTGCACGAATAAAAGGACAAGCTGAGGCCGGAAATGATGATGAATGGCAACGAGCGCTTCATAGGCTTTGAATTTATATTCAAAATTTATAAATATTATCGTATTTATCAAGTAAATACCGTAAAAAATAGTTGATATCGAGGGTTTTTCCGGTCGATTTGAGGCATAATTCCTCGCTGGTATAGCGCCGGCCCCAGTGATGGATGTTCTCGCGAAGCCAATTGAGCAAGGGAGTGGTATCGCCCCGGCCGATGGATTCCTGCAATCCGGAGACCTGGTTCTTTGCAGCCGCAAAGAATTGGGCCGCATAAAAGCTGCCGAGGCTATAGGTCGGGAAATAGCCGAAACTCCCATGACTCCAGTGGACGTCCTGGAGGCAACCCCGTTTGTCGTCCGGCACGGTAACTCCGAGCCAGGCCGAATAGTGTTCGTTCCACCAGGCGGGAATATCGGTGACGGAAAGGCTTCCTTCGATCAGCTTTTTCTCCAGTTCGTAGCGGATCATGACGTGGAAATGATAGGAGACCTCATCGGCTTCGGTCCGGATAAGGGAGGGCTGGACCTTGTTGATGGCTTTATAAAACGGTTCCAGGGAAACGGCTCCCAACTGTTTTGGGAAGACTGCCTGCAGCCGGGGGTAAACCGTCTGCCACCATTCGTAGCTTCTGCCTACGTTGTTCTCCCAAAGCCTTGACTGGGACTCATGGATGCCGAGGCTGGCGTACTCTCCCAGGGGCAGGCCGTAGTATTCGGCGGGCAGGCCCTGCTCATAGAGAGCATGACCCGTCTCATGGATACAGCTCCAGGTCATATTGCTGAAGTCGTGCTCATCGACACGGGTCGTTATCCGGACGTCGAGGCTGTTGAAGTTGGTGGTGAAAGGGTGTTCGGACAGGTCCTGGCGTCCCGCGTCGAAGTCGAATCCCAACTGCCGGATGAGCTCTATACCGAAATCCCATTGCTGTTGTTTTGGATAGCTGCCGCGCAGGAACTGATCGTCGACGGGCCGGCCGCCGGAGATGCGGTCCAGCAGATCCCTCAGCGGTTGACGAACTTCCGAGAACACCTTATCCAGCAGGGAGACTGTTGCGCCTTTCTCGTATTGATCCAACAGCGCATTGTAGGGATGTTGCTCATAGCCGGCGAGTTCGGCCTCTTCCTTTTTCAGCCGGATCATATTTTGCAGCTCGGGACTGAACACGGCAAAGGAATTGGCCGTGCGGGCCTGGAGCCAGGTGTGAAAACAACGGGAGCTGGCTTCGCTGAGCCGGCGCACGAAGGCGGGCGTGAACTTTTTCTGTTTGTTATAATCTTCCAGGCTCAGGGTAACGTTCCGCTGCTGGTCATCGGTAAGATCCTGGCGGCCATGCAACTCTTCGAGCAGCTGACCGGATTCGGGGGCGGTGAACCATTCATGCGCGATCTCCGAAAGGGTGGCCAGTTGGCGGGCCCGGAATTCGGCGCCCTTTGGCGGAAGATAGGTCTCCTGGTCCCATTGTAATACTGCTGCCGAATACTTTACATCGGCGATCTTTTGCATTCGAGCCGTATATTCGCCGTAGAGCTCCTGTGAGGACTTTGTTAAAATCATTTTAACAATTTAATTTCCGAAATTAATCGCATTTTGAATAGTATGAAAAAAAATTGCTGGTTGTTGCTTGCTTTGCCTCTGTTGTTTCCGGTGCTGTTGCGAGCGCAGAAGATAGATTCCATGATGAGCATTTATGCCGATCGGTTTCCGCAGGAGAAGGTGTATGTTCATTTTGACAAGAATCTTTATCGGGCAGGAGAGACGATCTGGTTCAAGTCCTATATTTTTTCGGGGGCCGATCCTTCGCTATACAGCAAGAACTTTTATGCGGAGCTATCCGATCCTTCGGGCGCGATCATCCAGCGTAAGGTGTATCCGATCTCCGAGTCGAGCATTGCGGGCAATTTCGATCTGCCCAAGGATGTCAAGTCGCGGCATCTGCATTTCCGGGGATATACCACCTGGATGACCAATTTCGACACCGCTTTTTATTTTGAGAAGGACATCCGTATCTATGACCCGCGGGACAGTGTTATCACAGTGACCGTGGTTCCCCGGGAGACCCGGCTACAGTTCTTTCCGGAAGGCGGGGACCTTGTTGCGGGGGTCGAGGGTATGGTCGCTTTCAAGGCAAATGACCAGTTCGGTCTGCCCGTGACGATCAAGGGCTCGATACAGGACAAGACCGGTAAGGACGTGCTCACGTTCGTGTCCGAGCATGACGGGATGGGCAGATTTCCGATAACGCCCGAAAGGGGCGATTCCCTGACGGCGGTTTGGCGGGATGATAAAGGGGTGGAGCATCGAACGGGTTTGCCGCCGGTGAGGCCTTCCGGGGTGGTGCTACGGGCCATCTCCGCGAACCAGAAGGTACTGTTCTCGGCGGCCCGGAGTGCGGAAGGGGCGCCGGAGCAAAAGCATCTTACGATCATCGCTCATATGCATCAGCACCTGGTCTATAAGGCCCGGATCACGCTGGAAGAGAATTTCATGAGCGGGGGCACGATACCGACCGGGCAGCTGCCCAGCGGTGTCTTGGAGCTGACCGTCTTTAATTCGAATATGGTGCCCATGGCCGAGCGCGTGGTGTTTGTCAATAATCACGAGTATCTTGCCAAGCCCAATATGGCGATGCAGATGAAGAGCGTTGCCCGGCGGGGAAAGAACAGCCTGCTGATCGATGTGGACGACACCCTCCGGGGTAATTTCTCGCTTTCAGTGACGGATGCCACGGCCGACGGCTTGTTTCCGGACGAGGACAATATCGTGTCCCGGCTGCTGCTGACGGGCGACCTGAAGGGGAAGGTACATGATCCCTATTATTATTTCAACGGCACGGCGGACAGTCTTATGGCGCAGCTGGACCTGGTGATGATGACGCATGGTTGGCGGAGGTTCAAATGGGATGCCCTTGTGCGGGGACAGCTGCCGGTGATCAAATATCCCGAGCAGGATTATCTTTCCATGCGGGTGGAAGTGCTGGGTGTGGATCCGTATAAGATCGCCAAAGATGAATCGCTGAACGTCATCATGAGCAAGAAGGATTCGAGCACGCAGATGTATGCCGTGCCGCATATTGCGGGGACCAAATTTGGTCTCACGGGGCTTGTCTTTTATGATACGGTAAAGGCCTATTACATGTTCAACGTCAACCATGCGCTTTCCAACCAGGCGGCTGTTACCTTTAATACGGGACTTGTACCCGGTGTAAGGTCGGTAAAACCGTTGTCTGCCGCATTCGAAGGTTGGACAGCCGAGGATTCCGCCTATCTGCGGCGGAACCGGTATATCGCGCAGGAAGAGGCGCGGGTGCGGCCGATCGACAATCAGAAAGTGAAGACCCTGGAAACGGTCACCAAGACCGCGCGGGTGAAGACCGATAAGGAAAAGCTGGATGAAAAATATGCCTCCGGCTTGTTTTCCGGCGGAGATGCATCGGTCTTTGACCTGGTGAATGACAATCTGGCCACGGCTTATCCGGATATCTTTACCTACCTTCAGGGGAAGGTTGCGGGGCTGCAGATCACGACCGGCCAGGGGCCGGGGGGGACACCCTCCTTGTCCTGGCGTGGTGGGCGGCCGAGTCTTTATCTGAATGAGATGCAGACGGATGCTCAACAGATCCAAACCATCCCAGTGACCGATATCGCCATGGTGAAGGTCTTCCGCCCGGGATCGGGTGTCGGATTTGGCGGGGGCGCCGGCGGGACGATCGCCATCTATACCAAGAAGGGGGGAGACGAGAAGCGGAACGATCCCAATATCAAGGGGCTTGACCGGGCTATCCTTATCGGCTATTCCCTGCCGAAGGAGTTCTACTCCCCGAACTATCTCGAAAACAACCCGCGCAACGAGGAGGAGGACCTGCGGACGACCTTGTACTGGAAGCCGTATGTGCTAACGGACAAGGACAGCAAGCATGTGAGCGTGGACTTCTTCAACAATGATATCACGAAGAAGTTCCGGGTCGTGCTGGAGGGATTCAACGAGGAGGGAAAATTAACCCATATCGAACAGATCGTGCAATGAGTACGTCCATCACGGATATCGTTCGTTTCCTGGAAGCCCTGGCTCCGCCGGCTTATCAGGAGTCCTATGATAATGCCGGTCTGCTGACGGGCAGCGGGAATTGGGAGTGTACGGGCGTGTTGACGACGCTGGATGCCACCGAGGAGGTGGTGATGGAAGCCATTTCCTGCCGGTGTAACCTGATCGTGGCGCATCACCCGATCGTTTTTGGCGGGTTAAAAAAGATCACGGGACGTAATTACGTAGAGCGGACGGTCATCGCGGCGATCAAGCGGGATATTGCGATCTATGCCATTCATACGAACCTGGATAACCTCGTTGCGAGCGGGGTCAACGGCAGGATCGCCCGAAAGCTGGGCATCGTGGACGGCAGACCGCTGTTGCCAAGGGAAGGGACTTTGCAGAAGCTGTATTGTTTTGTTCCGTTGGACCACCTGGAGGCGGTGAGAGCGGCTGTTTTTGCAGCGGGCGCCGGGCATATCGGCGGCTATTCGGAATGTAGCTATTCGGTCGAAGGGACGGGTACGTTTACCGGTGGGGAGGGGACAAATCCCTATGTGGGTCAGCCTGGCCGGCGGCATTATGAGAAGGAGGGCCGGCTGGAGGTGATCGTACCTACACATCTCAGCCGCGAGGTGATCCGGGCGATGGTCGCGGCCCATCCCTATGAGGAGGTGGCCTATGACCTTGTACCGCTTGCGAATCCCCATCCCGGGGTAGGATCCGGGCTGATCGGTGAGCTTCCCACCGAAATGGGAGAAACCGAGTTCCTGGACCGGGTCCGGCGCGAGTTCGGGGTTCCGGTGATCCGGCATACCCGGCTTACAGGCCGGCCGGTGAAAAAGGTCGCCGTTTGTGGGGGTGCAGGAAGTTTCTTGATTTCCAAGGCTTTAGCGGCCGGCGCCAACTTTTACGTCACGTCGGATGTTAAATATCATGAGTTTTTTGACGCCAACGACCAGGTGGTCGTTGCCGATATCGGGCACTTTGAAAGCGAGCAATTCACTGTGGACCTGCTTTTTGAGGTTTTGCAGGAAAAATTTCGTAATTTTGCGGTCCTTAAATCGGTGGTCAAAACGAACCCGATAAAATACTACTATTAAAGTTAACTATGTCAAGCGTAAAAGAATTCTCTGTTGAGGAAAAGCTCACCTCCCTGGTGACCCTCCAAAAAGTTGAATCGAAGTTGGACGAGTACAAGATCCTGAAAGGCGAACTTCCGATGGAAGTCAGCGACCTGGAAGACGAGATCACGGGTCTTCATGCCCGTCAGACACGTGTGGAGGAGGAGATCAACGGTATCCAGGAATTCATCAATCAAAAGAAAGAGGCTATCAAGGAAGCCGATGCGCTGATCAAAAAATACGACAAACAAAGCCAGAACGTAAAGAACAGCCGCGAATTCGAGGCGATCAACAAGGAGATCGAGATGCAGCAGCTGGAAGTCAAGCTGGCCGAGAAGCATATCAAGGACGCCAACGAGGAGATCGCCGAGAAGGTGCTCCTGCTCGAAAAGGCGAAGAAGAATATCGGCAGCAAGGAATCCGTGCTGAAGAACAAGAAGGACGAACTGGATAAGATCATCGCAACCACCGAGAAGGAGGAAAAGCATTTCACCAAACTTTCGCAGGAAGCGCGCGAAAAGGTGGAACCCCGGCTTCTTCACTCGTATGACCGCATCCGCGGCAACTACCGCAACGGGCTGGCTGTTGTCCCCGTATTGCGGGACGCTTGCGGCGGCTGCTTCAATGCCATCCCGCCCCAGCGTCAGAGCGAGATCCGCCAGCGCAAAAAGATCATCGTTTGCGAGAACTGCGGCCGGATCCTGGTAGACAACGAGCTGAACGATGCCGTTGAGGTTAAATAAACTTGCGCTTGTCGCTTGCTTATTCTTCCCCATTCTAAGCATAGGACAAAAGCATTACGATTTCAATACTACTTGTCGCCAGGCCTACCAGTCCATTATCGCGATGCGATTGGATGAGGGAAGCCGGCTGTTGGAAATTGAGAAAAAAAGGGATCCGAATAATCTGATCCCTTTTTTTCTTGATAACTATATCGATTTCTTTCAACTCTTTTTTAACGAGGATGCCGGGCAATATGCCGCCTGGAAGGACCGGCTGGACCAGCGCCTCGAGCTGATGAGCCAGGGTCCCGAGTCTTCACCGTTCCATCTTTTCACCCGGAGCGTGCTCCATTTCCAATGGGCTGCGATACAGATCAAGTTTGGCAATAACTGGGATGCGGGTTGGGATTTTCGCCGCAGCTTCCTGCAAAGCCGGGATTGTGCGAAGCGGTTTCCGGAGTTCAGCGCCGCGGGGATGCTTAGTGGGGCCATGCAGGTCGTGGCCGGGACGATCCCCGACGGCTATAAATGGCTAAGCGGCCTGCTGGGGATCCGCGGCAGCATCGGGAGCGGAATGCAACAGCTGGAGCGGTTCCTGGCGATGAATGACGAATGGGCGGAACTGTACCGGGATGAGGCCACATTCTATTATCTCTATCTGAAATTCTACATCCAGAACAAGCCGGAGGAGGTATTCGCTTATATCCATCAACGTCAGCTGGATATTCGCAACAACCACCTGTATACGTATCTCTACGCCAATCTTTGTATCAATGATCACAAGAGCGCCCAGGCCTTGCAGGCAATGCGGCAGATGAACAACAGCCCCGGTTATCTGGATATGCCTGTCTGGGACCTGGAGATGGGCTATGCCAGTCTCAATCACCTCGAGCCGGGGGCTGAACTGTATCTCGAACGATTTCTTCAACGTTTCAAGGGGAAGTTCTATGTGCGGGACGCCTTGCTGAAGCTTTCCTGGTACTATTATCTGAAAGACGAACTACCCCGGGCCGACAGCTGCCGCCTGCAGATACTTCGCAAGGGCGGCGCGGAGGCGGATGCCGACCGGCAGGCCTTGAAGGAGGCGAAGATCCGGAAGTGGCCCAACAAGCTGTTGTTGCAGGCGCGACTGCTTAGTGATGGGGGATATTTTGCCGAGGCCTTGCAGCTATTGCAGGGAACGAGCAGCTCCGGTTTTTCGACGGCAGAGGAAAAATGCGAATATGCATACCGGCTTGGGCGGATCTATGACGGGCTTGGCCGGAACGATGAAGCGATAGAGGCCTATCTTACCACGATCAAGACGGGGCAGCAGCTGCGGGAATACTATGCGGCTAGGGCCGCCCTGCAGATCGGGTATATTTATGAACAGCGTGGGGATAAAATGCGGGCGGTGTCGTTTTTTGAAAAGTGCCTTTCCCTTAAGGATCATGATTATAAGAACTCTCTCGACCAGCGGGCGAAGGCTGGGCTCGCGAGGTGTAAAGGTGAATAGCACGAAATTTCCTTAATTTGCCCTTCGTATGCTACAGAGGATACAAATACAGAACTATGCCATCATCGATGCGCTTAGTATCGACTTTTCCCAACGACTGAATATCATCACCGGGGAGACGGGCGCGGGTAAATCGATTCTTATGGGGGCGCTTTCGCTGATCCTCGGGGATCGGGCCGATTCGACCGTGCTGTTGCAGCGCGACAAGAAGTGTGTTGTGGAAGGTATTTTTGCGTTGGCCGGTAAGAAGGAGGCCGCGGCTTTTTTTGCTGTTCACGACCTGGATGGCGATGATGAGGTTGTTATCCGGCGGGAGATCGCGCCATCGGGCAAGTCAAGGGCCTTTGTGAACGATACCCCGGTGAACCTGGAACAATTGCGGGGGCTGAGTTCGTTGCTGGTTGATCTCCACCGGCAGTTCGACACGCTGGAACTGGGCGAGTCGGATTTTCAACGGGAGGTGTTGGATGCCCTGGCCGGGCAGGGGAGTCTGCTTGAAGAATATCGAGGGGTCTACCGGGATTACCAGGCTGCGTCCCGGGAACTGGCTACGCTAAAGGAGCAGCAGGCGCAGTTCAATAAAGAGCTTGACTACAACAAATTCCTTTTTGACGAGCTGAGCGAGGCGAACCTGCGCGAGAACGAACTGGAGGAACTGGACCAGGAACTGAAAATACTGAACAATTCGGAAGGCATTAAGACGGCACTGTCGAAGGTCTATTATGAATTGAAGGAGGGTGAGCAGCCTCTGTTGCAACAACTGAAGACCCTGCAGCATTCGTTGGCGGGTTTTGCGGCCTATCATCCGGAGTTGTCGGGACTTGCAGACCGGATGTCTTCGGCACAGATAGAGTTGCAGGACATCGCGGGGGAAGTGGACCGGATCAACGAGGAGGTGGGATATGATCCGAGGCGGATCGAGGAGATCAATGAGCGGCTTTCGGCAGGATATAAGCTGTTGAAGAAGCATGGAGTTCAAACGACGGGCGCTTTGGTGGAAATTTATCGTCAGCTTGAGCATAAACTAAAGGATTCCTTCCAGGTGGATGCGGGTATCGCCGCGGGGGAGAAAGAGGTCGCCCGGCTTTTGCAGGAGGCGAAGAAAAAAGCGGCGGTGCTGTCCAAGAACCGGCAGGCTCAGACCGGGCCGCTGGAAAACAAGGTCAATAAATTACTCAAGCAGGTGGGGATGCCCAATGCCCGGCTGAAAGTGCAGATATCGCCGGCGGAGCTGGATGCTTTTGGCGCCGATGAAATCGAGTTTCTTTTTGACGCGAACAAGAGCGACCGGTTCGAGCCGATCCGCAAGGTCGCGTCGGGCGGTGAGTTGAGCCGGCTAATGCTTTGTATCAAGTCGCTGGTGGCGGAGTCGATCGATCTGCCGACGCTGATCTTCGATGAGATCGATACGGGGATCTCGGGAGAGGCGGCGAGACAGGTAGGGATCATCCTGAAGGGGCTTGCCAAAAAGCGGCAGGTGATCTGTATCACACATCAGCCGCAGATCGCCGGGAAGGCCGATGCGCACTATTTTGTTTACAAGGCTGTCAAGGGCGAGGCCATCCAGACCAATATCCGGCTGCTGAACCAGGATGAGCGGATCACCGCTATCGCGCAGATGCTGAGTGGGGAGAAGCCTACGGCGGCGGCACTGGAGAATGCCCGGGAAATGGTGTTGGGATAACGATGATGAAACTACGTTCTTTACTGATATTGTTGTGTATCGGATTGGCGATAGTGCCGATCTATTATCTCAACCGCTGGCTGCAGCGGTTGATCCGTCCCCGCGAATCGGCGGGGAAACTCTTTCTTTTCATCTTTGCGAATTTCTTGCTGGTAGTGGTTTATACCGTTTTTATAGTAGGGTTGGTGGTGCGGTTGTTTGGGCGATAACGTCTATATTTGGGGCCTCAAAATTCAATCTATGGCATACAACCTGCTTAAAGGGAAAAAAGGGATCATATTCGGGGCGCTGGATGAGAACTCCATTGCCTGGCGGACGGCGTTAAAGTGTTATGAGGAGGGTGCGCAGCTGGTGCTGACGAATGCACCGGTGGCCCTGCGGATGGGGGAGATCAATAAGCTGGCCGAAGCGGTGAAGGCTCCGGTGATCGGCGCGGATGTGACGAATATGGACGATCTGAAGAAATTATTTGAAGAGTCGATGAAGCATTTTGGCGGCGGCGTCGATTTTGTCCTGCACTCTATTGGTATGAGCCTGAATATGCGGAAGGGTAAAAGTTATACGGAGATCGATTATGAATGGAACAAGAAGACACTGGATATTTCGGCGATGTCCTTGCATCGCGTGTTGCGGACGGCCTGGGATCTGGATGCCCTGAATGAGGGCGCCAGTGTCGTTGCGCTGACCTATATTGCGGCGCAGCGGGTGTTTCCAGACTATAATGAAATGGCGGATGCCAAGGCGTTGCTGGAGAGTGTGACCCGGAGTTTTGGGTATAATTATGGGATCAAGAAGAAGGTTCGCGTGAATACGGTGTCGCAGTCGCCGACCCGGACGACTGCGGGTAGCGGAGTCAAGGGATTTGACGGCTTTATTACCTATGCGGAGAAGATGAGTCCGCTTGGGAATGCTTCGGGTGATCAGTGTGCCGACTATTGTGTGACGTTGTTCAGCGATCTGACGAAGATGGTGACGATGCAGAATCTATTTCATGACGGCGGATTCTCTTCGACTGGGGTTACGGCAGAGGTGATCGAGCAAATGGAGAAATAGCTAACGAAAAAGCGCCCGCAGGGGCGCTTTTTTATGGATTTTTAGTATTCATCCTCGTTGAAAAAGAAATCTTCTTGTGAGGGATAGTCGGGCCAGATGTCGTCGATGCCTTCGTAGATCTCGCCTTCGTCCTCGAGCTCCTGCAGATTCTCTACGACTTCGATAGGGGCACCGGAACGAATTGCGTAGTCGATCAATTCATCCTTGGTAGCCGGCCAGGGGGCGTCTTCGAGATAGCTTGCCAGTTCAAGTGTCCAAAACATCGCTCTTAATTTTCCGCAAAAGTAATTTTTAAAATGGTTTCACCAAATTTCTACTTTGCTAATTTGGAATGTAGGTTTGCCGATGCGGTTGAGCCGCTGGAAGCGGGTCGGCCGCATTTGGTTCAACGCTGCGCCTAAATTAATAGTATGTTAACAGCCAAGGGAATAGAAAAATATTACGGGAATCTGTGGGTTTTGAAGGGGGTGACGGTGGACATTGCGAAGGGGGAGATCGTGAGCATCGTCGGGCCTTCGGGGTCGGGGAAGAGCACTTTACTGCATATCCTCGGCACATTAGACTCGCCGGCGAAGGGGGAAATCGTGCTGCGGGACAAGAGGATACACGATCTTAAGGGGAAACCTTTGGCGGCCTTTCGCAACAAACACATCGGATTTGTATTCCAATTCCATCACCTTCTGCCGGAGTTCAGCGCGCTGGAAAATGTTTGCATCCCCGGCTGGATCGCGGGACGGAAGAAACGGGAGGTCGAGGAGCGGGCAATGGAGCTGCTACGGGTACTCGGCGTGGATCACCGGAGCGATAACAAGCCGGGGGCTCTGTCGGGCGGCGAACAGCAACGGGTGGCGGTGGCCCGAGCGCTGATCAACCAGCCGGATATCGTTTTTGCCGACGAACCGACGGGTAACCTGGATACCGCTAATGCGAAGGAGCTGCACCAGCTTTTCTTTGACCTGCGGGACCGGTTCCAACAGACCTTTTTGATCGTTACCCATAACGAGGAGCTCGCTACGATGAGCGACCGGGTGCTGCATATGAAGGATGGATTGATGGTGGGCTGAGGCGCCGCGTGCGGGGTGGCTGTGTGGGAGGCGGTGTGAAGGGGCGTGGGCCGGGATGCGGGAGGCGGTGTGAAGGGGCATGGCGGGATGCGAGGGAGGCAGTTCGCATGGGTGTAGGCCGGGATGCGGGGCCGGAGGGGGTATCACATCGTGGACGGGCTGGATGGGCGGCGAAGTGTGAATGGGGCGGGATTCCCGGATACGGGGCAGGGGCTGGGTGCGCAGGGAGAGGGCGGAAGGACGGGCATGGACCCGGGGCGTGTGTTGGTTGCTGGGAGGGCGAGGTTAAAGCCTTGGCTTCCAAGGGATTTCGGGGATGGATAGGTGGTGGCCGATGAAGCGGGCCAGCTGAAACAAATAATCACTTAAACGATTTAGGTATTGCAGGACGAGGGGTTCGACGGGCTCTTCGTCCTGGAGGCGTACGACGCAGCGTTCGGCGCGGCGGCAGACGCAGCGGCAGACGTGTGCGGTAGAGACGGCGGGATGGCCGCCGGGAAGGACAAAAGACTTCATAGGCGGGAGTTCGGCGTCCATGGCGTCGATGGCTTTTTCGAGTCCCCGGATGTCGGCTTCGTGGAGGTCGGGGATGGCGAATTTGGGTTCTTTTTCGGGGTCGCAGGCGAGGGAGGCGCCGATGGTGAAGAGGCGATCCTGGATCTCCCGGATGAGGATACCGGCCTCGCCGAAGGGTGGGCCGGGGTTACGTCGGTTTTCGGGTGTAAGACCGGTGGCCGGCGATGGATGTGTTACGGCGGTGGCCAGGTGGTCGCCGAGGAGGCCGATGAAGGAGTTGAGTTCGTCGATGGTGCCGTAGGCTTCGATACGGAGATGGCTTTTGGGCACTTTTGTGCCGCCGATGAGGGAGGTGGTGCCTTTGTCCCCTGTTTTTGTATAGATCTTGTTTGCCATTGTTTATGACAGGCTTTTGACGGGCAGACCTGTTATCCGCGTCTAGGGGGTGACGGTCGCGGCGGCACGGCGGCGATCGCTTTCTATTACTCCGTCGCGCAACCGCACGATGCGATGGGCGTAGTTGGCGATGTCCTCTTCGTGGGTGACGAGGACGACGGTGTTGCCGGCGGCCTGGATCGCGGAGAAGATATCCATGATCTCGATGGAGGTCTTTGTATCGAGGTTACCGGTGGGCTCGTCGGCGAGAATGATGGAAGGGTTGTTGATCAGGGCGCGGGCGATGGCGACGCGCTGGCTTTGACCGCCGGAGAGCTCGTTGGGTTTGTGATGGCTGCGATCGGAGAGACTGACCTTCTCCAATACGGCCATCGCGCGTTCGATGCGCTGCCTGGGTGGCACCCCGGCATAGACGAGGGGCAGGGCGACGTTTTCGGCGGCGGTGAGGCGGGGCAGAAGATTGAACTGCTGAAAGACGAAGCCGATCCCCACGTTGCGCACGTCGGCGAGGTTGTCGTCGGACATTTTGCTGACGTCCTGGCCGTTGAGCACGTATTTTCCCGAGGTGGGAGTGTCGAGACAGCCAAGAATATTCATGAGGGTGCTCTTCCCCGACCCCGAAGGCCCCATCAGGGCGACGTATTCGTTCTTCAGGATATCCAGGGAGACGCCTTTGAGAACCGGCAGGGCCTGCTTACCCATGAAATAGCTTTTGTGGATAGTGTCGAGGTGTATGATGGGCGTGGGGGACATTAGCGGCGAATTTCAAGGTATGTGTTAGGCGTGGGTGTCATTATCGATTGGCGGGTGGGATATTATTTTCGGATGACTTTGGGAACTTCGAAGTAAGTCCCGTCGGTGGAGGGTGCGACGGAGAGGGCCGCCTCGCGGGGGATGGAGCCTTGGAGGACGTCTTCCCGGAGCACGTTGACCTCGGGGCTCATGTGCAGCAGGGGTTCGACGCCGGTAGTGTCCAGCTCGCCGAGCTTTTCCACGAAATGGATCATCTTCTGGAGATCGTTTTTGATCGCCTCCTTTTCGGCGGCGTTGAATTCCAGACGGGCGAGATTGGATAAATTGTCTATCAATGCGTCGTTGACTTCCATTCGAGGGCTTTGGAACAAAAATAGCTATCTTCGCGGTCCCCGCCAAGAGGGGGGTAGTCCAAATTAAATCGCGGTAGCGATTTGGTCCGAAGGACAGATATTGGCGGTCTTGCCGCCGATGCGATACCTTGGGTAAAACCGCATCGGCGGCACATATATGGAAAAGAAGAAAGATATTGTTATGAGCGGTATCCGGCCGACGGGGTTCCTCCACCTGGGGAACTATTTCGGCGCGGTGCGGAACTATGTGCGGATGCAGGATGCTTATACTTGTTACTTCATGGTGGCTGATCTTCATGCTCTTACCACATTGAACGAGACCCGGGAACTGAAGACGCATGTGCGCAGGGTGATGGCGGAGAATATCGCCTGCGGGCTGGACCCGGAAAAGGTGGCTTTTTACTGTCAGAGCCATGTGCCGGAAACGGCTGAGCTCTATCTGTTCTTCAATATGCTGGCGTATGTAGGGGAATTGGAGAAGACGCCTACTTTCAAAGATAAGGTGCGGTTGCAACCGCAGAATGTGAACGCCGGCCTGCTGACCTATCCCGTTTTACAGGCAGCGGATATCCTGCTGCACCGGGCTACGTTGGTGCCTGTGGGTAAGGACCAGGAACAGCACCTGGAGATCGCGCGGAACTATGCCAACCGGTTCAACGGACGCTATGGCGAGGTGTTCCCCGAACCTTATGCCTTCAATTTCGGCGAGGCGCTGGCGAAGGTGCCGAGCCTGGATGGAGCCGGGAAGATGAGCAAGAGCGAGAACCAGATGGCGACGTTGTACCTGGCCGACGGCGATGATATGATCCGCAAGAAGATAGCGAAAGCCAAGACGGATAGCGGGGGATTGGCCGGCGCCGCGGTGGCGGAGAAGGGTGGAAGTTCGCCAGGGCTGCCGCCAATGTCCGATGCGGTGGCCAACCTTTTCCAGCTGTTGCGGCTGGTGGCTCCGGAGGACCTGGTGGCGAAGTTTGCGGCGGACTATGAAGCGGGGACCATTCGGTACGGCGATATGAAAAAAGAGCTGGCGGAGGGGATGGTCCGGTTTATCGCGCCCATTCGCGAGAAGGCGACGGCCATTCAAAACGATGACGTATACCTGCGGCGGGTGATGGAGCAGGGGGCGGCAAAGGCGCGGGCCAGCGCGAAGGTGACCATTGAATTGGCCAAGGATGCCATAGGATTGAATTATATTTGACCCTAAGCCGCGGCAAGCGGCTCGACCGAAGGTCAGACATTAGCTATATGCGCGGGTAGGGCTAGTTTGACTTTTAGACCTACCTGCGCATATCTTGACCAACGACCATGAATAAAAGCAAAAAGCCCAAACACATTGCCGTTGCGGGGAACATCGGCGCCGGCAAAACGACGCTGACGGAGATGTTGAGCAAGCACTATAAGTGGATCCCGCAGTTCGAGGATGTGGACCATAATCCGTACCTGAACGATTTTTATGAGGACATGCCGCGGTGGTCGTTCAATCTGCAGATCTTCTTCCTGAACAGCCGGTTGAACCAGCTGCTGGAGATACATACGGGGACGGAGACGGTGATCCAGGACCGGACCATTTACGAGGACGCGCATATCTTCGCGCCGAACCTGCATGAGATGGGGCTGATGAGCAAACGGGACTACAATAACTATTTCCAGTTCTTCCAGACGTTGAAGCGGATGGTGCAGCCGCCGGACCTGGTGATCTATTTACAGGGGTCGGTGCCGACGCTGGTGGCGCAAATACAAAAACGGGGACGGGAATATGAGGAGAATATCCGGCTGGACTATCTGAAGCGGCTGAACGACTTTTATAATAAGTGGATCGAGGGATATAAGGAAGGGCCGCTGCTGATCGTTGATATCGACAAAAATAAGTTTCCGGAGAATGAGGAGCATTTGGGGGAGATCATTACGAGGATCGACTCGCAGTTGTATGGGCTATTTTAGGTGGCCACCGCAGAGCCGGCCCGTGGCGGCCGCCCGAAGGGCAATTGTAAGATGCCGGCAGTGGCCATAAAAAAACCCCATCGTGGGATGGAGTTAGTTTTGGCAAACAATCGAAGACTGAGAGGCGGCCATGGCCGCGGAAAAAAGTGCTGCCAAGCTCTGCTTTTTTTCTTAAATAACAAAAGATTTAACTACTTTTTTTTGGCTGGGGGGCGGCGGCGAGAATCTCGGCGTCGACGCCGTCCGCGTATTTTCCGAAGTTTTTGAGGAACCAGCCCGCGACCTCGTCGGCCATCTGGTCATAGGCGCCGGGGTCCGGCCAGGTAGTGCGCGGGTTGAGGAGCCCGGCGGGGACGCCCGGGCAACTGAGGGGCATGGCCATGCCGAAAACGGGATGGGGCGTGTATTCCACCGTATCGAGCGCACCTTCGAGGGCGGCGTGGATCATGGCGCGGGTGTACGCCAGGGAAATACGGCTACCCTTACCGAAGACGCCTCCCGACCAGCCGGTGTTGACCATCCAGACCTTTACATTGTGCTGTTTCATCTTCGCGCCCAGCAGCTGGGCGTATTGTCCGGGGTGCAGGGGCAGGAAGGGGGCGCCGAAGCAGGCGCTGAATGTTGGTTTTGGTTCTGTGATGCCGGTTTCCGTCCCTGCGACCTTGGCGGTGTACCCGGAAATGAACTGATACATGGCCTGACCGGGGGTGAGCCGGGAGATGGGAGGTAATACCCCATAGGCATCGCAGGTGAGGAAGAAAACGTTCTTTGGCGTCGGGCCAAGCGAAGGCTCGAGCGCGTTGCTGATATAATTCAACGGATAGCTGACCCGGGTGTTCTCGGTAATAGAGCCGTCCTCGAAATTGATCTTATCGGTCTCGGGATAGAACCGGACATTCTCGACCAATGCGCCGGGACGGATGGACCGATAGATCTGGGGCTCCTTCTCCTCCTTCAGATTGATACATTTTGCATAACAACCTCCTTCAAAATTGAAAATACTGTCGGCGGTCCATCCGTGTTCGTCGTCGCCGATAAGCTGGCGGCGCGGGTCGGCGCTGAGCGTTGTTTTGCCCGTTCCGCTCAACCCGAAGAAGATCGCGGTATCGCCCTTGGGACCCTGGTTGGCGCTGCAGTGCATGCTGAGCACCTTCTTTTCGCGGGGCAGGATATAATTCAGGATCGTAAAGACAGACTTCTTGGTTTCGCCGGTGTACCCCGTGCCGGCGATGAGGATCAGCTTATGACGGAAGGAGATGACGACCGCATTGGAGCTGCGGATGCCGCATAGGGAGGCGTCGAGCTGCAGGCCCGGTGCGGAAAGGATCTGCCAGTCGGGACGGAAGGTCTCGAGCTCGTCCTCGGTGGGACGGAGGAACATATTGTATGCAAACAGGTTGCTGCTGGCCAGTTCATTGATGACGCGGAGGTTGAGACGATATTGCGGATGGGCGCAGACGTAGCAGTCCCGAACAAAGAGTTCGGAGAGCCCATTGAGGTATTGGGTGATGGACTTGAAGATCCTGTCGAACTTGAGTGCGTCGAAGGGTTGGTTGAAATCGTTCCAATGGATAGTGTCTGCCGTGATCTCATCTTTGACGATATACCTGTCTTTTGGGCTTCGGCCGGTGAAGGTGCCGGTCTTGATCACGAGTGCGCCGGTGTCGTTGAGGACGCCTTCTTTGCGGCGGAGGGCATGACGGACGAGTTCATGGGGCGTGAGCTGGTAGTGGAGAGAGTCGGTAATCTTCAGGCCCAGGCGGACGAGATGGTCCGTGGGGAGGACAAAAACAGGCACTGACATATTTTAAGCTATCGTTTGTTTACACAAAGCTAAAATTAAAATATCTTATAGCAAGGTCTTGGCGGGCCGCTTGATTAGAGGTTATCAAAATTCGGGGGGTATTGGTTAAAATATTGCTAAACTAACGGTTGTTAGTTTTGGCTTGGTTTACGAAAATCTTGGTTTTGGTGATCAATCCATAAATTTGTCCTGCTTGCCCCGCCACATTGCCCGGCCACGGGCCGGGCGGCCGAAGGCCCATCCTTGGCCCTGCTAGGCGCCGAAGGCGCCGGTACGGGGCGGCGGGTCTGCTACTGACTTGGGGGTTTCTCGGTTCCGCCGGACCGGGACGTCCTCGTCTGTCGCGCGGATTATCTTGCGTTGGTTTTTTGGATGGTTGTGAAGTCCATCCGATGCATCCGAGCGTATGCGAGGATAGCGAACGAGGAGGAGCGTGGCGAAGCAGCTCCGACGAAGTGCACGCAAGGCATCCCGGCACCGGCCGGTGGTTGATGGGGCCAGTTTTGTGGAGTTGCGTGTGGGGGTGAGAAGTATTGGGTGGGCAATTAGGTGTTTGCGGGGTTTGTGAGGGTGGGGTTTGGTCAGCTTTAGTGTGTGACGGTGAACTTTGTAGCGGCGGGGTTTGCTTCGGTCTGATGGGGTTGCGCCAGGGATCGGAGCGGCAGCCCGGAGGCCGAGGCCTTAGCCGAGGCCGAGGACTATAGCGGAGAGCCCGGCGCGCCGCTTTGCTTTGGTTTGCGGCGGCGCGGGCGCCAAAAGACATTTTTTCGACTATGAGATATTTTCCAAATAATCCGGCGTTGTTTGCGGAGAATCGAAGGCGGTTTGTGGCGGGTATGGGTGGCGGCGGCGTTGATCGCGGAGGCGTTGATCGCGGCGATGGGCATGGCGGCGGTGGGCTTGGCGGCGGATGCGGCGGTATTGCGGTGTTTGCCAGTAACGACGAGATGCCGGCGAATGCGGATGCGCATTATCCGTTCCGGCAGAGCAGCGATCTTTTCTGGCTTACCGGCGTTTGGCAGGAGGACACGATGCTGGTGTTGTTCCCGGGGCATCCGGAACCGAAGTACCGGGAGGTGCTGGTGCTGGTGCGGCCGAATACGTTGAAGGAGAAGTGGGACGGGAAGCGGCTTAGCGCCGAAGAGGGGAAGGTCCTTTCGGGCATCGGGACTGTGGTGTGGGCGGACATGCTGGAGACGCTGCTGCCGCAGTGGATACATATGGCCGATAGTATCTTCCTTAACTCGAACGAGAACGACCGGCGGCGGGGGCCGCTCATTTCGCGGGAGTACCGATTGATCGACGAACTGCGTTCGCGGTTCCCGTTGCACACCCTGCGGCGGGCGGCGCCCATCCTTCGGGAACTGCGGGCGATCAAATCACCTGCGGAAGTGGAACTGATGCAGAAGGCGGCGGACATTACGGGCGATACCTTCCGGCACCTGCTGCATTTTATCCGGCCGGGGGTCATGGAATACGAGATCGAGGCGGAGATCTGGCGGGGGTTCGTCTCGCGACGGAGCCTGGGTCCTGCTTATGAAAGCATCGTTGCGAGCGGCGACTCGGCGCGGGTACTGCACTACATTTCGAATAACGGCGAGTGCCGCGACGGCGAGCTGGTGCTAATGGATTTCGGGGCGTTGTATGGGGGTTATGCCGCAGATGTGACGCGAACGGTGCCGGTGAATGGACGGTTTACGAAACGGCAGGCGGAGGTGTATAACGCCTGCCTGGCGGTACACCAATTTGCGAAAGGCTTGCTGCGGCCGGGCCTGCTGCCCGCGGACTATACCCGGCAAGTGGGCGAGGAAATGAGCCGGCAACTGGTGAAGATCGGCTTGCTGACGGAGGCGGACATCGCTAACGCGGGAGCGGACGGCCCGGCACCGCATTCCAAATATTTCTATCACGGGGTTTCGCATCACCTGGGGATCGATGTGCATGACCTGGGGCCAAGGCATGAGCCGTTCCGGGAGGGGATGGTGCTGACGGTGGAACCCGGCATCTATATCGAGGAGGAGAAGATGGGGATACGGATCGAGAATGATGTGTGGATCCGCGAAGGGGGGAATGTGGACTTGATGGCGGGTGTGCCGATCACGGTGGAGGAGATCGAGGCGGTGATGGCGCACGGGCGGCATGTTGTTTGACGGCGCGTGTTATTTGACGGCGCGTGTTGTACGGAATAAAATACCTAATTTTCGGGCATGAAGTATATACCCAACCTTTTCACCCTGTTGAACTTATTCTTTGGCTGTATTGCGGTGATCCTGATCCTGCAGAACGGGATATCCGTGATGAGTTTCGGCGACGGCACTCAATATATCAGCATGCCGGAGCGGGTGGGTTGGGCTTCGCTGTTCATGGGGCTGGCGGGGCTGGTGGATTTCTTCGACGGGTTTGTCGCGCGACTCTTCAAGGCGACCTCGCCGATGGGTAAGCAACTGGATTCGCTGGCGGACCTGGTGAGTTTTGGCGTGGCGCCGGGGATGATCCTGTATCAACTGCTGCGGCTGAGCTTTGCGGAGCAAGCCGACGGATTGGATGTTTCGGTGGGCTGGTTGCTGCCGGCGCTGCTCTTTCCTTGCTGCGCCGCCTACCGGCTGGCGCGGTTCAATATCGATGAGACCCAGGTCTATGGCTTCAAGGGTATGCCGGCGCCGGCCGCGGGATTGCTGATCGCCTCGCTGCCGTTGATCGGTTGGTATACGACGAGCGAGAAGGTGAGGGGGCTGATAACGAACCGATGGGTGTTGTATGGGCTGATCGTCGTGGTGGGATGGCTGATGGTGAGTAAACTGCCGTTGATGGCGCTGAAGTTCAAGGATTATGGACTTCGTAATAACTGGCCGAAGGTGGCGTTGCTGGTGCTGGCGGTGCTGGCGGCGGTGTTTTTGAAGTGGCTGGCGGTGCCGGTGGTGTTCATCTTTTATATTATTGTATCTTTGGTGGCCCGCGGCGACGCGACGAAAAATATCGGTGATTCGCTTGGGGGTGAAAAAAAATAATACGATATGACGTTTTCGGTTCAAGTGAAAGTTATGCCCCTGAAAGAATTGTTGGATCCACAAGGAAAAGCGGTGATGGGTGGCTTGAAGAATCTGGGCATCCAAAGTGTGAGCGATGTGCGCATCGGCAAGAATATCTATCTGCAGATCGAGGCGGCTTCGGCGGACGAAGCGAAGAAGATCGCGGAAGAGGCCGGGAAGAAGCTGCTGGCGAATCCCGTTATGGAATACTTTGAGATCTCCGTCAATTAAATTGTTTTGCTTTATATCGTTCCATCTCCCATTGGGAATTTGCAGGATATAACGCTCAGGGCGCTGGAAGTGCTGAAGAGCGTGGACCTGATCCTGGCAGAGGATACGCGCAACTCTTCGAGGTTGCTGAATTTTTTCCAGATCGTCAAACCGCTTTCGCCTTACCATCAACACAATGAGCACCGGGTGTTGACGCATCTGGCCGATCAGTTGTTGTCGGGTAAGAAAATGGCGATGCTGACGGACGCGGGGACACCGGGTGTATCAGACCCGGCTTTTTTATTGGTGCGGGAGTGTATCCGGATCGGGGTCAAAGTGGAGTGCCTGCCGGGGGCGACGGCCTTTGTCCCGGCGCTGGTGAACAGCGGCCTGCCGATGAACCGGTTCTGCTTTGAAGGGTTCCTGCCACCGAAGAAAGGACGGCAGACCTTGCTGAAGCAGCTGGCGCTGGAGGAGCGGACGATCGTGTTGTATGAATCACCGCTGCGGTTGGTGAAGACGCTGGAGGAACTGGCGGGAATCTTTGGAGCGGATCGCCTTTGCTGTGTGAGCAGGGAGTTGACGAAGGTCTTTGAGGAGAACCGGCGGGGGACGTTGAAGGAGGTGTGCGAACATTTTAAAGAGAAGGGTGTAAGGGGAGAGATTGTCATTGTTATCGAGGGGGTGAGTGGGAAGCGGCGGGCTGCGGTAGAGGAGCTGGAGCGGAAGGAGGATGCGGCGGAGGAATCGGAGCGGGCAGAGGAGGTTGACGATGTGGATGAGGAGGAGCTGGGGGGTGAGGGATGATGGGGCGACGGGCTGGGGAGCGGCGGACCTGGAAATTAACCTAAAATATAGTTTTATGAAGAAGATCGTATTTCTGACCGTTCTCAGCGGCGCGTTGTTGTTTACGGCTGTGGGGACGAAGGCGCAGTTTCGTAGCGTTCCTGCCGTGGTGACGGATTCGTTTAAGGCGAAGTATCCGAATGCGTCGGCGGTGAGTTGGTCGGATAAATTGCTGGCCGGGAGCTTCCAGGCGAGCTTCACGGAGGGGAAGGATAAATTTGTGGCCCGGTTTGGCAATGACGGCCAGTGGCAGTGGTCGACGAAGAAGATCACGAAGGACGAGCTGCCGTCGGCGGTGAAGGATGGGTTGGCGAAGAGCAAGTATGCCGGATCGGAATGGGAGGTGAAGACGGTGACGATGAAATTCATGCCGGGGAACACCGTTCAGTACCTGCTTTTTGTGGAGAAGAGCGATATCAATAAGAAGAATCTGACTTTCAGCAGCGAAGGGCAATTGTTAAAAGATTCGAGTACTTTATGATCATAACAAAGAAGATTTTGCTTGCCGGGATCCTGATCCTGGGTCTTTGCGCCGGGGTTTCGGCACAGCCGGACCGGTGGCAGCAACGGGTGAAGTATACGATGACGGTGGATATGGATGTGAACACGAACCGATTCACCGGGAACCAGACGCTTGCCTACACGAACAATTCACCGGACACGCTGAAGAAGGTGTTCTACCACCTGTACTGGAACGCGTTCCAGCCGGGGTCCATGATGGATACCCGAAGCCGCGAGCTGGGGAAGATCGTTTATTCTTCCGGGCGCCGGGGCGGGGGGGAGCAACGGGACTGGGACAGCCGGGTGAGAGATCGTATCCTGAATCTGAAACCGGATGAGATCGGTTATCAGCACGTGCTGGCGTTGACGATGAACGGGGCGCCGGTAAAATATAAAGAAGAAGAGACGATCCTGGAGGTGGAGCTGCCCAGGCCGATCCTGCCACATACGACCGTGAGCTTCCAGATGAAGTTCGAGGCGCAGGTGCCATTGCAGATCCGCCGGAGCGGGAGGGATAACCCTCAGACGGGCGTACGATATTCAATGAGCCAGTGGTACCCGAAGATGTGCGAATACGACTATGAGGGCTGGCATCCGACGCCGTATGTGGCGCGGGAATTTTATGGTGTATGGGGCGACTATGACGTGAAGATCACGATCGATAAACGCTATATCCTCGGAGGTACGGGGTACCTGGAGAATGCGGCGGCGATCGGGTATGGGTACGAGACGCCGGGGACGAAGGTGGTGCGACCGGCAGGCGATAAGCTGACCTGGCATTTTACGGCGCCGGAGGTGCATGACTTTATGTGGGCGGCCGACCCGGATTATAAGCATTTGGTGCGCAGGATCGCGGGCGGGCCGACGATCAACGTGCTTTATAAAAATGCTGCGGGGGATGCGCGGCAGGATACGCTTTGGAATAACCTGGCGGATGCGGCGGTGATCGTGCTCCCTTTTATCGAGAAGCATTTTGGGAAGTATCCTTACAGACAATATTCCTTTGTTCATGGGGGTGACGGCGGGATGGAATACCCGATGAGCACGCTGCTGGTGGGGCCTTCGCTGGGCGGCGCCTTCCATGAGTGGATGCATAGCTGGTACCAGGGCATGCTGGGGACGAACGAGTCGATGGTTCCCTGGATGGACGAAGGGTTTACGACGTATGCCGAAGGGGAAGTGAGCGCCTATTACCATGAGGAGATGCTGAAGAAGAATCCGGACAATAAGGGTTGGCAGGAACAGGTGGCGAAGGACCGGCAGCTGCCGTTGCATCAGAGCGCGTCGTACAGCTCGTATTTCGCCCTACAGCGGAGTGGGTTGCAGGAGCCGCTGACGACTCATGCCGACCATTTCAATACGAATTTCGCGTATAGCATTGCGTCGTATTCGATGGGGGCGATGTTTATCGATCAGCTGGGATATATTGTCGGCGATAGGGTTCGGGATGCGATCCTGATGGAGTATTACCGGCAGTGGCGGTTCAAGCACCCGAATGCGAGCGATTTTCTGAGGATCGCGGAAAAGGAGAGCGGGATGAAGCTGGACTGGTACCGGGAGTATTGGATCAATACGACCAAGACGATCGATTATGGGATCGATAGTCTTTGGGAGGAGAATGGGAAGTCGAATATCCGGCTGAAGATGGTGGGGCCAATGCCGATGCCCATTGATGTGCTTATAACGTTTAAGGACGGTAGTAAAGAGCTGGCCTATATTCCGCAGTACCTGATGTTTGGGGCGAAGGAGGCGGAGGATGCGACGGTGCCGCGAACGGTGTATGAGCCGTGGAAGTGGACGAGTCCGACGTATACGTTTACGGTGAACCGTAAGTTGTTGGATATGAAGATTGTGGAGATTGATCCGAGTCAGCGGATGGCGGATGTGGATCGGAAGAATAATAAGTTGGAATTGAATTGGTGATTGGGGGGGCGGCCCTGGCGGGCCGGTTTTGGGGTCTTATAAAGCTGAGGGCGGTCTGACGACCGCCCTCAGCGTAGCAAATTATTCTCTGGACAAGGTACAATGACTAATGGATCTGATTATAGCAGCCCGTCGCAAAGGTATGTGCTCCCGGAGGGTGAAACAATACCACTTTGTGGTAGGTTTTGCGCCTATTGTGGTGGCATTTGTTCTGGAGCCGCTGGAAGCGGCTCGACCGAAGGTCAGACCAACATGGTTTGCGGAATAGCCCTAATTTTTGGGAAGGGCTATTCCCGCACATTTAGCGGCCATAGAATTTGTTGATGGCCTCGACACGGTTGTTCACATGCAACTTTTCGTATATGTGATAGACGTGTTTGCGGACGGTTTCCTGGCTGATATAGAGACGGGCGGCAATTTCTTTGTAGAGCATTCCTTGGGCGAGGAGTACGAGGATCTCGTTCTCGCGGTTGGAGAGGATGCTGATGGTCTTTGCGGCGGCGCTGGCGTTGCCGGCTCCGGGGTCGGAGCCTTTTACCTGGAAGGCGTTGACGACCTTGCGGGCTATTTGCGAGCTCATGGGAGCGCCGCCTTCGTGTAGTTCGCGGAGGGAATCGAGGAGCTTGCCGGGGGCCGTCTTTTTGAGGATATAGCCGTTGGCGCCTGCCTTTAGGGCCTCGAATATTTTTTCGTCCTCTTCATAGATGGTACACATCATGAAAAGGATCTCCGGGTATTGCGGTTTCAGCTGACGAACGCAATCGATGCCACTCTCTCCATCTCCTAAATTAATGTCCATGAGGACTACGTCGGGTTTTGCCTCGGGAATCTTCTGCAGGGCTTCTTCTGCGTCGGCGTAGGAGCCGGCCAAGGTGTAGCCATCCGCCATCAGGATGATCTGTTCGAGGGCAGAGCGGATGTCTTTGTTGTCATCTACAATGCAAACAGATATTGTCATGAGGCAAAGGTCTGGTCCTTTGGCGAAATGGCAATACCACGTTGTGGTAGTTTTGGTGTGTAACCCCTTTCGGGGTTGTTGGGATAGCCCGCGAAGCTTAGAACGGGACGTTGAGGAGATATTTTTCGCGGAACTCGTTGAGGGGGAAGAGCTCATAGACCTCCATGATGCGGGGGCGGGTGTTGGACTCGGAGATCTCGGCGGCGAGGTCGCCGCCTTTGAGACAGATAAGCCCGGAGGGGTTGCCGGGGCGGGGTTTGCGGAGGAGGGGGCGGGACCAGGCGTGGAGATCTTTTAAGGGGGCGACCGCGCGGGAGACGGCGAGGTCGAACTTGCGATCCTTTATATCTTCGGCGCGGGTATGCCGGGTCGTGACATTGGTGAGACCGGTGGTATCGCGGACGGCATCAATGACCTTTAGCTTCTTACCAATGCTGTCGACGAGATGGAAGCTTGTTTCGGGGAAGAAGATGGCCAGCGGGATGCCGGGAAAGCCGCCGCCGGTGCCGATGTCAATGACCTCCATGCCGGGGGCGAAGGTGAAGGCCGCGGCGATGGCGAGGGAATGAAGAACATGCTTCTCGTAGAGGCTGTCGATGTCCTTGCGCGAGATGACGTTGATCTTTGCGTTCCACTCATTATAGAGCGGGCCGAGCGCTTCGAGCTGTTGCAGCTGCGCCGGGGTGAATTCTGAGAAGAATTGCAGGGCTATTTCCAGGCCTTTGGGCGTTTCCATAACGAGGTCGAGAAGATGAGATAATAGCCGAACATCCACATATCGAGGAGCCACCACCAGGGCAGGAGATCTTCTTCGCCGAGCTTGCGCATGGCCTTGCTGAAGATGAATCCCTGCGTGACCGATCGAACGCCGAACCCGATCAAGGTGATGCGCCAGTCGAAGAAGAGGCTGACGATGAGCAGCGGATAGAAGAGGACGTGGGTGGCGGAATAGAGTCCGAGCAGGAACTTATGAACCGGCCGGTAGTACCTGGCGGTGCTGTAGTGACGGGTCTTCTGGCGATACCATTCGGGGAAGGTCTTTTTGGGTTCGGAGAGTGTGAAGGTATCGGGGTCTACGACGATGGCGGTGTTGTCCTTTGTGGCGACCTTGTTGACGAAGAGATCGTCGTCGCCGCCTGGGACGTGGTTCAGCGCGGAGAAGCCTTTGTTCCGGAAGAATACATCCTTTTTATACGACAGATTGCGTCCTACGCCCATATAGGGATAGCCGGCGAGGGCGTAGGAGAAATATTGCAGGGCGGTGTGGAAGGTGTCGAAGCGGATGATCTTGTTGAGGAAGCCGGGGCTTTTTTTGTAGGGGCTATAGCCGAGGACGACCTCGACGCCGTCGATGTATGCGTCCTGCATCTTCTGGATCCAGAACTCGGTGGCGGGGATACAGTCGGCGTCGGTGAGCAGGACGATCTCGTGCTGGGCTTCCTTGATGCCCATGCTGAGCGGGTATTTTTTACCGGGGATGCCGAGGGCCTCATGCTCGAGATTGACAATATGGAGGCCCTTAAAGGTCTTTTTGAATTCGTCCAGCAGGTAGCGCGTTTCGTCCTGGCTGTTGTGGTTGACGACCATGATCTCGTGGGTGCTGGGATAGCGTTGGGCGAGGGCACCCGGGAGGTGGGTGACGAGGCGGGCGGCTTCGTCGCGGGCGCAGATGATGACGCTGACGGGGTGTTGTTGGGAATGTTCTTTTGGCGGGGGGGAATAGAACGCCAGCCTTCTGAAGAACCAACCGTAGTAGAATAGCTGTACCAGGGTGATCAGACAAAAAAGGGTAAAAAACAGTTCGAGCCAGGGGAAACTCCAAAATTTTGTCATAGCGGTTTACGTGGCGAAAATACAAAATTTTGGGAACCGCTGGAAGCGGGAGGGGTACTACTTGCGTGGTATTACCGGGAGAGGCGTGGTGATGCGGGGTGGATGGCGTAAATTGCGGCGCAAGTATGGGAGCATTAACATTTGCATTGGAAGGGGGGGCACCAGGGTCGGCGGCCCGGGCGGGGCGGATCACCACCGATCATGGGGAGATCGCGACGCCGATCTTTATGCCTGTTGGGACGGTGGGCAGTGTAAAGGCCGTGTCGCAGCAGCAGCTGAGCCGTGATGTTCGGGCGCAGATCATATTGGGAAACACTTACCACCTTTACCTGCGGCCGGGGCTGGAGGTGCTGGAGAAGGCGGGGGGCTTGCACCGGTTCAACGGCTGGGACCGGCCGATCCTGACGGATAGCGGGGGATACCAGGTGTTCTCGCTTTCGGGTACCCGAAAGATACAGGAAGAGGGGGTTCTTTTTCAGTCGCATATTGATGGGAGCCGGCATTTGTTCAGTCCGGAGAAGGTGATGGACATTCAGCGGACGATCGGCGGGGATATCGTGATGGCCTTCGACGAGTGTCCGCCGTATCCCTGTGAACGTGGCTATGCGGAGAGGTCGATGCACCTGACGCATCGCTGGCTGGACCGGTGCTGGACCCATTTTCACGAGACCCCTGACAAATACGGGTATACGCAGAACCTGTTCCCGATCGTCCAGGGCAGCGTGTTCCCGGAACTGCGGAAGGCGTCCTGCGAATACGTGGCCGGCAAGGGAGCGGTGGGGAATGCGATCGGGGGGCTTTCGGTGGGGGAGCCGGAGGAGGAGATGTATAGCATTTGTGCGGCCTGCTGCGAGGCGTTGCCGGCGGACCGGCCGCGTTACCTGATGGGAGTGGGGACGCCCTGGAATATCCTGGAGTGTATCGACCGGGGAGTGGATATGTTCGACTGTGTGCTGCCGACGCGGAACGGGCGGAATGCGATGCTTTTTACTTCGAAGGGGGTGATCAATATCGATAATAAGAAATGGGAACTGGATCTTTCGCCGATTGACGACGGCATTGGGTGCGATCTTAGCGCTTATTATTCGAAGGCCTATTTGCGGCACCTGGTAAAGGCGAAGGAGATACTGGGTCTGACGATCGCCAGCGTGCATAACCTGGCTTTTTATCTGTGGCTGGTGGGAGAGGCGCGGAAACATATCCTGGCGGGGGATTTTGCCAGCTGGAAGCGGGGTCAGGTGGAAGTGTTAAAACAGCGATTATAAGCGATTATATTGGGTTTCCGGCGCGGGAAACTGGGGGGGATGAAGTAAATTGCGGCGGCCGGCCGACCGGAGGCTTTTGGGCCGCGTGAAACTATGATCAAACTGCTCGATCGATACATATTAAAAAAATTCCTGGGTACCTTCATTTTTACGATGCTGGTGATCACCATTATTGCGGTGGTGATCGATACGAGCGAGAAGGCGGATGACTTTGTGCGAAGCGGGTTGAATGCGAAGCAGCTGATCATGCTGTATTATATCGGGTTCATTCCGTTCATCATGTCGATGATCTATCCCCTGATGGTCTTTATTGCGGTGATCTATTTTACGAGCAAGATGGCGGGAAGGAGCGAGATGATCGCGATCCTGGCGGGTGGGGTCCGGTTCAACCGGATGCTGCGGCCTTATGTTATCGGTTCGGTGTTCTTGTCGCTGATCTTCTGGCTGGCAAGCCAGTATTTCATCCCCAAGGCCAATGAGATCCGCACGGATTTCCAGGCTGTGTATGTGGACCGGAACAGCAGTTACAACGGCGATCCTTACAAGAACAGCAATTTTTACCTGCGGGTGGACCCGGTGACCTTTGTCGGGTTCCGCTACTATGATACCCTGAACAAGGTGGCGACGAATTTCTTTCTTCAGAAGCTGAAGGGGAATAAGGTGACCTATAACATCCGGGCAGAATCGGTGCGGTGGGATGCCGCCAAAAAGGATTGGAAGCTGACCTCGGTGGTGGAGCGGACGATCGATGGAGTGCATGAGACGCTGAAGCGGCAGGACAGTCTGCATGTGAACTTGAACGTCCAGCCCAAGGAGCTTCGGCGGGACGATTATCTGAAAGATAAGCTGACGACACCTGAGCTCCACCAGTTCATCCATATGGAGGAACTGCGAGGCTCGGAAGGTTTGAATACGTATAAAGTGGAGTTGTATCACCGGGATGCGACGCCTTTTTCGGTGATCATCATGGCGATCATCGGGGCGATCATTGCTTGCCGGAAGATCCGGGGGGGCAGCGGGCTTCACCTGGCGGTGGGGATCGTGCTGGCGGCGATCTTTGTGGTGATGGATAAATTTTCGGTTACCTTTTCCACGAAGGGGGAGATGCCGCCCATACTGGCGGCGTGGTTGCCGAATATTATCTTTAGCGGAGTCGCGTGTGGATTGTATATAAAAACGCCAAAATAAACGTTTTGTAATGTACATTTACCTATATTAAATCTTATGGCAACGATAAAAGAAAGGTTCAAGGCGAAGGCCGACGGGCTGTCCGCCGAGATAAAGGATATCATCAAGGAGCATGGCAATAAGAAGATCGGCGAGGTGACTTTGGCGCAGATCTACCAGGGTATGCGGGGGATCACCGGACTTGTTACCGAAACGTCTTTGCTGGATGCGCAGGAAGGCATCCGTTTCAGGGGATATTCGATCCCTGAATTACAGCAGCGGCTGCCGAAAGCGGCCGGAGGAACAGAGCCTCTGCCCGAGGGTCTTTTTCATTTGATGTTGCTGGGGGAATTACCAACCGAGGGCGATGTACACGATATTACGGCCAACTGGCAACGGCGCAGTCATGTGCCGAACCATGTTTTTGCGGCGATCGAGGCTTTGCCGAAGGATTCGCATCCGATGACGCAGTTTGTTGTCGCCATTATGGCCTTGCAGACGGAGAGCAAGTTTGCGGAGCGGTATCAGAAGGGGATGGCGAAGAAGGATTACTGGGAGGCTGTTTTTGATGACTCGATGGACCTGATCGCGCGACTGCCGCGGGTCGCCGCCTATATCTACCGGCGGAAGTATAAGAACGAAGATCATATCCATCCTGACGGCCTTTTGGATTGGGCGGGAAATTTTGCCCATATGCTGGGTTATGAGGATGAGACTTTCCGCGAGCTGATGCGCCTTTATATGACGATCCATGCCGATCACGAGGGCGGTAACGTGAGTGCGCATACGACTCACCTGGTCGGTTCGGCGTTGAGCGATCCTTACCTGAGCCTGGCGGCGGGGATGAATGGGTTGGCGGGTCCTTTACACGGTCTGGCGAACCAGGAGGTGATCAAATGGATCCTCGAGATGCGGGAGGAGCTGGGCGTGGAGCGGCCCTCGCCGGGTCAGATCGCCGACTATGTGCAGAAGACCTTGAATGAGGGTAAGGTGGTGCCGGGTTATGGGCATGCGGTGCTGCGGAAGACCGACCCGCGGTTTGCGGCGCAGATGGAATTTGGGAAGAAGCATATTCCCGATGATCCGCTGGTGCAGACGGTGTGGACTATTTATGAAACTGTTCCACCGATCCTGCAGTCGCTTGGAAAGATCAAGAACCCCTGGCCGAATGTGGATGCGCATAGCGGGGCGTTGCTGGTTCATTATGGGCTTGTCGAATACGAATTTTATACGGTGTTGTTTGGGGTGAGCCGGGCGCTGGGGGTGTTGGCGAGTCTTTGCTGGGACCGGGCGTTGGGATTCCCGCTGGAGCGGCCGAAGTCGGTGACGACGGAGAGTGTGAAGGATTGGTTGAAGGGGGCGGGGGAGATTTGGGGGGAGTAGATTGGGCGCCCGGCTTCGCCGGGCATAATATATTTGGAAAGGGTTGGCTTAGGAAGCCAACCCTTTTTTTATGTCTTCGAGGATATCGTCGCGGTGTTCGAGGCCGACGGAGATGCGGATGAGGCCGGGGGTGATGCCGACGGCGGCGCGCTCTTCCTCGGTGAGCTTTGCGTGGGTGGTGCTGGCGGGGTGGGAGGCGATGCTGCGGGTGTCACCGAGGTTGGCGGTGAGGGAGAGCATCTGCAGACCATCGAGGAATTTGCGGCCGGCTTCGAGACCGCCTTTGAGCTCGAAGCAGAAGATACCGCCGCCATTTTTCATCTGTTTTTTGGCGATCGCGTGTTGCGGGTGGCTGGGGAGGAAGGGATATTTCAACGAGGCGATGGCGGGGTGGCCTTCGAGGGATTGTGCGAGGTAGAGGGCGTTTGACGAGTGGCGTTCCATCCGGACGTCGAGCGTTTCGAGGCTTCTGCTGAGGACCCAGGCGTTGAAGGGAGAAAGGGAGGGGCCGGTGCTGCGGCAGAAGAGGTAGACCTCCTTGATCAGTTCTTTTCTTCCCAGGACGGCGCCGCCGAGGACGCGGCCCTGGCCGTCGATCCATTTTGTGGCGGAGTGGACGACGAGATCGGCGCCAAAATCGATCGGCGTTTGGCCGATGGGGGTAGCAAAACAGTTGTCGACATTGAACAGCAGGTTGTGTTTTTTTGCGACGGCTCCGGCGGCGGCGAGGTCAACGATGTCGAGACCGGGGTTGGTGGGAGTCTCGAGGAAGATCATTTTGGTGTTGGGGCGGATAGCGGCTTCCCAGGTGGTGGTATCGGTGTTAACATAGGTATACTCGATGCCGTACCTGGGGAGGTATTTGGTGATGATCGTGTGGGTGCTGCCGAAGATGGCGTTGCAGGTGAGCAGGTGGTCGCCTTTTTTCAGGAAGGTGAGGAAGGTGGCGACGATGGAGCTCATGCCGGAAGCGGTGGCGAAGCCGGTTTCGGCGCCTTCGAGAGCGGCGAGCCGGTCGGTGAACTCCTGTACGGAGGGGTTGCTGAAGCGGCTATAGATGTTGCCTTCCTTTTCATCGGCGAAGACGGCGCGCATCTCTTCGGCGTCCTCATAGCAGAAGCTGCTGGTGAGGAACAGGGGAGTGGAGTGTTCTTTTTCGGGGGTCTGATCGGCACGGATGCGGATGGCTTTTGTTATGCGATGGGACATTTTTATGCGTTGTGTTGTGGATGATCGATGGGAATATTGACCGATGGATGGTTGAATGGATCTAGTCGACCGGATGGCATGTGTAGACCGACTGACCGTTGACGACGACCTCCCAGGTGATCACGCAGCGGGCTTCGCGGAGGGTGGCGGCGACGGAGCAATATTTATCCATGGATAGCTGGCAGGCTTTTTTTGCCTTATCGGGATCGATATTGCCTTTTAGGTCGAACTGGATATTGACGGTTTCCCAGAGGGTGGGTTCCTTGGCTTTTTCGCGTTCGCCGTCGATAGTCATGTGGAAGGCTTCGACGTTCTGGCGTTGTTTGTTGAGGATAGAGACGATATCGATGCCGCTACAGCCGCCGAGGCCCATGAGCAGCATTTGCATGGGGCGTACCCCGAAGTTGGCCCCGCCGGATTCGGGGCTGCTATCCAGACGGACGGTGTGACCATAGGCGTCCTTTGCTTCGAAACCAAAGTCCCCGCTAACCCTGTTCAACTCGATTCGGATCATAAATGGAAGATTTTTGCAAATTTACGGGGTGTAAGCACTTATTTTGCGGTGAATTTTTATCGACTTCATGAATTATATACGACTGGATCAGCCTTTTGCGCTGGAAGCGGGTGGGTCGCTGCCTGGGATCACGATCGCCTATCACACCTATGGACGCTTGAATGCGGACCGGAGCAATGTCGTTTGGGTTTGTCATGCCCTTACGGCGAATTCGGATGTCGCGCGGTGGTGGCCGGGTGTCGTGGGGGAGCATGGGGTTGTCCGGCCGGAGGATTATTTCATTGTCTGTGCCAATATTCTTGGTTCCTGTTATGGGAGTACGGGGCCGGTGGGTGCGGGACCCGGGGTTGGGGAGCATGGGGTGGGGATGAGCGGGGGTGTGGTGGCGGGCTTGGGCGGAGAGGTGGCGGCGGGGGAGCGTGCGGAGGGCTTGGGCGGAGGGAGTGCTGAGCTGCGGTTGGAAGGGACTGCGGCGGGCTTGGGCGGAGGGCGTGCTGAGCTGCGGCCTGGGGGGGAGCGGCCATTATATGCTGATTTTCCGATGATCACGATCCGGGATATGGTTCGGGCGCATATTTTATTGCGACAGCATTTGGGGATCGATCGCATCCATTTGCTGATGGGGGGAAGTATGGGCGGTTACCAGGCATTGGAGTGGGTGGTGATGGAACCGGAGGCTATCGGGCGGCTATTTCTTATTGCGACGTCGCCGACGGAGAGTGCGTGGGGGATCGCGGTGCATACGGCGCAGCGGCTGGCGATCGAGGCGGATAGCAGCTGGCGGGATGACCGGCCGACTGCGGGGCAGAAGGGGTTAAAGGCGGCGCGAGCCATTGGGATCCTGACCTACCGGAATTATGGGATTATGGTGCAGAAGCAGACCGACCCGGATGCGGAGAAGCTGGATGGGTTCCGGGCTTCCTCTTATATGGAATACCAGGGAAAGAAGTTGGTGGAGCGGTTCAGCGCCCATTCTTATTGGCTGCTGACGAAGGCGATGGACAGTCATAATATTGCGCGGGGCCGGGGAGTTGGTGAAGGGGCGCGCAGAGGTTGGAGTGAGGAGGTGGAGGCGGTATTGCGGGGGATCCGGCAGAAGACCTTAGTGATCGGTATCACGAGCGATATCCTTTGTCCTTTTGAGGAGCAGCGGCATCTGGCGGCACATTTGCCGGATGCGCGGCTGATCGAGATCGATTCGGCCTATGGGCATGACGGCTTTATGGTGGAAGGGGAAAAAATAGCCACTCATTTGCGTGAGTGGCTGGGGGAATAACTTGCGTAGTGGCGGCGAGCTGGGTGTCAGCGGCGGGCTGGGTGGTGGCGGCGAGCTGGGTGGCAGCGGCGGGTTGGGTGGCAGCGGCCTGCGCGGCTATGGGATCGCGAGGCGGCCCTGATAGTAATCCAACACTTTTGTACGGAAGATGTAGGCATAGCGCGAGTAGGCGGCGTTGATCGTCGCGGCGTCGCTGCGGGCCTTTGCCTGGATGTAGACGTCGCCCGTCACGACACCTTCGGTGAACCGGATGTTCGTAATGCGGAAGGACTCGGCGTAGGCGGCGGCCTGATCGTTATAGAATTTGTATGCCTTGTAGGCGGCGATCATGTTCTGGAAGGCCAGCTCGACCTGTTGCTGGAGGAAAAAGCGGGCATTATTGGCATTGTTCTTTGCCGCCTGCAGGTTGATCTTCTGGTTCCGTACGTTGTTTCGGACCCTGAAGCCGTTGAGGATGTTCCAGTTGAGGTTGATGCCGATGAATTCGGCGCGGTTGTCTTTGAACTGTGTGCCCCAGGGGATCTTTAAGTTGTTGGCATCCTGGGCGGAACCGTTGTAATAGGAAGTGACGCTGGCGCCGAAACTGATGGATGGCCAGTAAGCGCCCCGTGCTGCCGCAACCACTTTCTCGGCGGCGAGCACTTTCAAGCGGGCGGATTCGATGGTAGGGACGACCTGCAGCGCGGTGTTGAAGAGGGTATCGGGCGAGGCCTGGTAGTCGGCGATGTTGCTGGTGTTGACGCTGTTCTCGTATTCCACATCCCGCTTGTAGGGAACATTCATCAGCGCGAACAGCCCGACCTTATTGCTTTCGAACGTATTGACGGCGGTGGCGATGTTGATCTCGTCCTGCGCTACCTGGCCCTGAACATCGGTCAGATTGGAGAGCACCAGCACGGCGCCTTCCTTTGCCTGGGCTTCGAGCCGGTGGAGCTGCGCCGTATCCTGGGCTTCCTGCTGACGGACGGCGACCAGCTGGTCGCGAGCGCTGAGGACCTGGAGGTAGGCGAGCAGGACGCTTAGGGTGATATTATCCTTTTGCCATTTGAGATCGTAGCGACTGGCCTCGAAATTATACCGGGCCGCTTTTACGCCATTCTGCAGCTGCAGACCCTGGAAGATGGGGATGTTTGCGTTGAGACCGTAGTTGCCACTGCCGGTTTGCTGGGTGACGTATTGGTAGGTGGTGGGGTTGAGGCTTCGGCCGAAGTTGATCCCCTGCTGGGCCTGGAGATTGAGAGTCGGCAGCATGTATTCCCAAGACTGGTCGAAGGCGACCTTATACGATTGGGACTGCAGGTCCTGGGTATTGACCACGAGGTTGTTTCGGATGGCGATTTCGACCGCCTGGCGAAGCGTGAGGACGGGGCCGATGACGTCGGTCTGAGGCGGAGCGAAGACCGGGGTCTGGGCGTCAAGCGTGGTGCTACATAGGGTGACAGACAAAAGCAAAAATAGGAAACTTAGAGTGCGCATATTTTTATTTAGTTATATCTAATGATTGGCCTTCGGCCGGCGAACCACAGGTTCGCCCTGCGGCGGTTAATTGAAATTATCGATACGACCGTCGAGCAGGTTGATAATCCGGGTACCGTAAGCTGCGTTCTTTTCCGAGTGGGTTACCTGGATGATGGTGACGCCTTCGCTATTGAGCTGTTTGAACAATTCCATGATCTCTTCGCCCTGGCGGGAGTTGAGGTTGCCGGTGGGTTCGTCGGCGAGCAGGAGTTTGGGCTTGCCGATGAGGGCACGGGCGATGCCGACGAGCTGTTGCTGGCCGCCGGAGAGCTGGGTGGGGAAGAGGTCTTTCTTGCCGACGATCTGGAACCGGTCGAGGATGTCGGCGACCATGGCCTGTCTTTCGGAACCCTTTATATTCTGGTAGATGAGCGGGGTCTCGATGTTCTCATAGACGGTCAGTTCATCGATGAGGTGATAAGCCTGGAAGACAAAACCGATGTATTGTTTGTACAGCTGGGAACGTTGCTTTTCTCTGAGGGAGTGGACGCCCTGGCCGAGGAAGAAGTATTCGCCTTCGGAAGAGTCGTCGAGCATGCCGATGATATTGAGTAAGCTCGATTTGCCGGAACCGGAAGGTCCCATGATGGAGACGAATTCCCCTTCTTTTATTTCCAGGTTGATGTCCTTTAAAATAAAATTGGGTTTTCCGCCTACATTTACCCATTTCGAGATACGCTTGAGATCGATCATAATTGCTGATTAGAGATTTATTACTTGGGTTTACTATACTTGCAACCTTGTGCCGGTTTGCAGTTGTTTGATAATCAATATGTTATATTGGCCTTTGCCCTTTTCTAGTCCGATTTCGATACAAGAAGTGTACGGAAATGATACACTTCGGGTAGGGAATGCGGTCATTCGCTTCGCAGGGCGTGGACAGGGTTGGCCATGGCCGAGCGGATGGTTCGGATGCTAATCGTCAGCAGGGCGATGGTGATCATGCCGAGGCCTGCGAGGGGGAATATCCACCAGCTTAACGGCGCCCGGTAAGCGTAGTTGCCGAGCCATCTGTTCAGCGCCCAACCGGCGATGGGGGTTGCGATGAGGAAGGCAATGACCAGCAATTTTACAAAATCCCTGGACAGGAGGGCGGCGATGCCCGTGATGGAGGCGCCGAGGACCTTGCGGATGCCGATCTCTTTTATGCGGCTGTTGGTGGTGAAGATAACCAGGCCAGCGAGTCCGAGGCAGCTGACAAGGATGGTGAGGCCGGTGGCCCATTTAAGCAGGCGGGCGATGTTTTGTTCGCCCGTATAGAATTGAGCGATGGATTCGTCGAGGAATTGATAGTTGTAATCCGATTGGGGGAAGAGTTGTTTGTAGATGGCGCCTGCCTGGGCGAGGGTGGCCGACCAGGTGGTCCCGCCGGCTGTCTGGGGGCGGAGGGCTACGAGGAGATCGAATTCGAAATTCCTTGCCGAGGCAAGGGCGAGGGGTTGTATCGGGGTGCGGAAGGAGGCGTGGTGGAAATCGGCTACCACCCCGGCAATCGTATAGCCACCGAGCATCTTGCCGACGGCGTCGGCGGGTGTCCTGAATCCGAGGTATCGCCTGGCTGTTTCGTTTATGACGTATTCGCGCGGGGTGTCGGAGGGGATTGGTGCCCGGCCGGCGAGTACCTTTAGCCGGTAGAGATTGAAATAGTTGCTGTCGCCATATTTTATCTGGAGGTTGATGGGGATATTCTTTTTCCCGTCGGAATAGGTCACGGTTTGGGACATTGCGCCGCCGTCGGAGGGGGGCAGGCTGCCGGTGCAGGCCTGTTCGATGCCGGGCAGGGCGCGGAGTCGCTGGAGGAAGACAAAACGGTGGTCATCTTTTTTCTCAAAGACCCAGGGTGTATTGATGGTGACGATGGCTTCTTTCCGGAAGCCCAGGTCGCTATTGATGGAATAGTGGATCTGGCGGCCGACGATGATCGCCGCCAGGATGAAGCATTGGGCGATGGTGAACTGGAAGACCGTCAGGCCTTTGCGGACCCAGGCCCGGCGCGTGGCCGAGGTGTCGGCAACGATTTGATTCTTCAGCACCAGGACGGGTTTAAAGCGGGAAAGGACCAATGCGGGGTAGAAGCCGGAGAGGAGGGTAACGAGGATGAGCAGTGCGAGGAGGAAGAGAAGGATGCCCGGCTGGCGCAGTGGGGCGAAATGAAGGTCTTTTGGAATGAAGTCGGAAAAGATGTGCAGGAGCCAGGGGGTCAGTGCGAGGGAGATAAGCAGGCTGCCGAGGGTGAGCAGGAAGGTTTCGCCAAGGAATTGGGCGATGAGTTGTTTTGCCGAGCTGCCGAGGGTTTTGCGGATGCCGATCTCCCTGGCGCGGGTGGAGGCCTGCGCGGTTGTCAGGTTGATGAAGTTGATGCAGCCGAGGAGCAGGAGGAAGACGGCCACCAGCATGAGACCATAGAGGGTCGGCATGTGTGCCTGTGGCTGATCGAGTGCGTCATACCGGGAGTTGAAATGAATATCGGTGAGGGGTTGAAGATGGTTCTCGGTGTGGCTGCCTGCTTCTTCTTTACCGGCGTATTTGTGCCGGAGGACGGCCAGTTGCGCCTCAATCTGCGCGGGTTTTGTGGCGGGCGACAATTTCAGGAAGCATTGGGAGTTGGAGGTGATGCTGTTCCAGTCCGTGGACTTCCGATAGCTTTCCGGGCTATGGTGGCGGATGGAGGAAAGGGAGACGAATTCTTTGAAGTTAAGACTGGTGGGTTTGTCCAGATCGGCGATGACACCGGTGACCACCGTTGTCAGCGTGTCTTCGTAGACGATATGTTTGCCGATGATATCCGCAGGGCTGAGACCGGGGAAGTAGAGGTTTGCGCGGCTTTTGCTGAGGACGGCGCTGTTGGGTTCCTGCAGGGCTTTTTCGGGTGAGCCGGCGAGCCAGCGATAATTGGGGAACAGGGTGAAATAATTGTTGTCGGCGTAGGTGAAGTTCTTTTCTGATTTGAATACGGCCGGCTTGCCGCCGGAGGAGGGGAGAATTCCGGGCTGGGCCGGGATCGAGACTTTGGGATAGGCTGTATAGAACGCCGTGGAGGTTTCGATACCCGTTATCTCCCGGCGGATGGCATCGGGAAGGGGGTTGGAGACGCCGGAATTATCGATGGCGTCGCCCGCGAACCGCATGTTGGTGACGACGCGGTAGATGCGGTCTTTGTCCGGCTGGAACTGTTCGAAGCTGAGCTCGTAACGGACAATAAGAAATATGACGAGGGCGGCGCTGATGCCGATGGAGAGGCCGAGGACATTGATCAGCGAAAAAAGCCTGTTGCGTCGCAGGTTACGAAGGGCGGTGACGAGATAGTTCTTTATCATATGTTTGGGTTCTATTCCGTTCGGAGATGGTTTACGGGTGAGGTGCTGAGGGTGCGGAGGGTGAGTCCGCCGATGATGGCCAGGGCTATCGACAGGATCAGAAATTCCGTGAGGATAAAGATGCCTGCGCTGACGGTGACGCGGTAGGCGAAGTTATCCAGCCAGCGGTGGATGAGCCAACCGCTGAGGGGAAGGGCGATGAGCGAGGCGATAAGGGCCAGCCGGATGAACTGGCCGGACACCAGGCGGAGGATGTGGAGTTTCCCTGCGCCAAGGACTTTGCGGATGCCGATCTCCTTTGTGCGACGTTCGATGGTGAATAAGGTGAGCCCGATGAGGCCCAATGTTGCCAGAAGGATAGCGAGGACGGTGAAGAAGGTGATCGCCTGGCCGAGGAGTTTTTCCTTTGCGGCGAGGCGGCCGAAGTTATCGTCCATAAAGCTGATGGTCAGTTGTTGGTCTGGCATGACCGTTTCGCCTTGTTGCTTTAGCCAGTCGAGGAAGGCGGCCGGGTGTGCGGAAGAGACGTGGATCGCGAGGGTGCTGCCGCCGTTGGGGGCGAAGCGGATGACGGCAGGGGCGATCTTTTCGTGGAGGGAGGCGTAGTTGAAGTCTTTTACGACGCCGATGACTTTTTCGCTGCCGTTGAGAAGGGTGCCGACGGGGTGGAAGAGGCCCATGGCGGCGACGGCCGATTCGTTCAGGATAAGGGAGTTGGTATCGCTGAGCAGGCCTTTTGCGAAATTGCGGCCATCGGTGAGATGGAGGCCTAGCGTTGCCATATATTTTTCATCTGCCTGGAAGGTTTGGAGGAGCACTTCTTTTTTTGAAGCGGGGCTGCGATAGCTACCCATGCTCATGGAATGGCCCGCCGGGGCGCTGTGGCAGAAGCTGGAACTGGTGACCTGGGCTTGCTGGTCGACGATGGTTTTGAGGGTTTGAAAATTCCGGATAGCTGCCGGGTCGTTCGCGATGCCGAAATCTTCTACGAGGACGACGCCGTCGGTGCGGAAGCCTTTGTCTTTGTTCTTCATGTATTGCAACTGGCTGTATACGACAAGCGAGACGAAGAGCAGACCGATGGCGATGATGAATTGGAGGGTGACGAGGCCATTGCGAAGGAGGGGAAGGTTCCTGCCGGCGCCTGCCGTGGAACGAACGGTGAGGCCCGGCCGAATCCCTGTGAGATAGATGGCAGGGTAGATGCCGGCGATGAGGCCGACCGTGATGGAAAAGGCGATGAGCCAGAGATAGTTTGCGGACAGGAAGGGGATGGGGCCGGTGAGGGTGGCACCCGTGGAATATTGATACAGGAAGAGGATTACCTGGATGAGACCGCAGGCCAGGAGCGCGGCTAATGTGCTGAAGAGCAGGGATTCCTTGAGCAGCTGGGCGATGAGTTCGCGGCGGGGGGCGCCGAATGTTTTTTTGAGGCCGATCTCTTTCATGCGGATGGAGGATCGGGCGGTGACGAGGTTGACGTAGTTGATGACTGCCAGCAGGATGAGGAGGATGCTGATGGCGCTGAGGAGCTGGACCTGGGTGAGGTTACCTCCTTCGAAGTCGTCAAATTTGCAATCCGAGTGAAAGTAGATGTCGGTGAGGTGTTTTGTATAGAAGGAGACGGAGGTGCCTTTTGTTTTCCAGACTTTGTAGGATTCGGTTGAGCCGCTGGCGGGGTAGACGACCTTTTCACGGAGGCGTTCGAGCCAGGCGTCGAGGCCGGCGAGGGTGCCCTGGGGTTTTAGTTTGACATAGTTATAGATTTTGACGGACATCCAGTTGGCTGATTCGGCTGCTGTGGATCCGGGTATTGGGAGCAGGACCTGGGGGTCGATGGTGGATCTGGCGAAGGATCCTTTGAGAACGGCGATGATCGTGTAGGGCGTGAGCGCTTTGCCGACAAAGATGGTTTGACCGACGGCTTGTTTATTACCGAAGAATTTTTTTGCCTGGGTGGACGAGAGGATGGCCTGGTTGGGGGCGAGGCCTTTTTGAGGGATGGCGCCTGCGGCAGACTCGAAGGAGAAGACGTGGAAGAAGGAAGAGTCGATGAGGTAGCTTTGAATGCCGGTAAAGGCTCGGTCGTCGCGGCTGGTGCGGATGGGGTCGCTGTTCATGTCGAACCCGGTCGCGTCTTCTACGTCCTTGCAGGAGGCGATGGCGAGGTCGCGGAGCATGGGCTGACTGAAGGCGAAGGGGCCGAGCTGGAAGAAGTCGGTGCTGATGCGGGCGATGCGGTCCGCGTCGCGGAAGTGGCGGTCGGTGCTGAGCTCACGCTGGGTGTAGACGAGGAGGATGAAGGATGCGGCGATGCCGATGGCCAGGCCGCCCATATTGATGAGGGAGAATACGGGATATTTTCGGAGTTGGCGGAGGGCTGGTTTTAGGATCGTATTCATGCCTAAAGCTACGTGTTTTTTAGTGGTTTGAGACCGGCTGGTCAGTCCGTTCTTAACGACTTGGCCGGATTGGTAGTGGCGGCTTTTAGCGACTGGCTGCTGACGGTAAGGATGGCGACGAGGAGGGACCCTGCGCCGGCGGCGATGAAGAACCCCGCGCTCAGGGGGATATGATAGGCGAAGTCCTCGAGCCATTTATGCATGGCATAGGCGGCGATGGGGGTGGCGATGGCGATGGAGAGGAGCACGAGGCGGACGAAGTCGCGGGAGAGGAGGACGATGATGTTGGGAACGGTGGCACCCAGCACTTTACGGATACCGATCTCTTTTATGCGTTGCTGAGCGGTGAAGGCGGCAAGGGCGAAGAGGCCGAGGCAGGAGATGATAATGGCGATGGTGGAGAAGATGAGGATGAGGGTGGAGACCTTTTGATCGGCTTTATAGAGTTCGTTGAACTGGTCGTCGAGGAAGGCGTAGTCGAGGGGGCTCGAGTTGTCATAGCGTTTTACGAGGGCTTTCACGGTGGTGAGGACCCTTGTGGACTGGCCCGGTTCAGTGCGGATGTATAGCCTGGCGTTCCATCTCGGGTCATTGACGATCGCCAGAGGTTTGATGGTTTCATGGAGGCTGGCGAAGTGGAAGTCTTTTACGATGCCGACGATGCGGCCGGTGTCTTCCTGGAAGATGAAGCGCTGGCCGATGACGGGGTTGCGAAGATTCAATGTTTTGACGGCGGTTTCGTTGATAATGAAATTATGCCTGTCTATGCCCTGCGGATCGCCGAACCAGCGGCCTTGCGCCATTTGGAGCTGCATGACCTTTTGGAAGTCGGGGTCGGCGGCAAAACGGTAAATGGTAGGCCGGAATGACGAGTCGTGTCCTTCCCAGTCGATGCCGCCGGAAGAGGCGTTGCTGACGTTGATGACCGATGAGTTGGCGAAGGTGACATCGGTTACACCGGTCTGTTGCCGTAATTCGTTTTTGATGGAGGCTCTGAGGGTAACCTGTTGTTCCTGGCTCCGAGACCAGATGAAGGGCATGGTGACGGTAAGGACCTGGCTGCGGTTGTAGCCGGGGTTGGTGTTCTGGATATAGCTGAGCTGCCGCTGGATGATCAGGGTGCCGATGATGAGGGTGATGGAGAAGGTGAACTGTAGGACCACGAGTCCTTTGCGAAGGAAGACATCCTTGAATTTCAGGACTGCGACGCCTCTTAATACATTTAGCGGTTTGAAACCGGACAGGAGCAGGGCGGGATAGACGCCGTTGAGGGCAGTAGCGGCCAGCAGGGTAGCGCCGATGATCTGCCAGGTGATTGGGAGGGTGAAGGGTGCGGCAAAGGATTTGCCGGTGAGGTCGCGGAAGGCCGGGAGGGCCAGCGTGACGATGGAAATGGTGATGCCCAGGGCGAGGGTGCTGATGAGCAAGGATTCGGTGATGAATTGGATAAAGAGGCTTTTCTTGCCGGCACCGATGATCTTGCGGATGCCGACTTCCTTTGCCCGGAGGCTGGCGCGGGCGGTGGTAAGGTTGACATAGTTGACACAGGCGATGACAAGCAGGAAGATGCCGAGCACGCTGAAGATGGTGACGGTGCTGCGGTTGGCATGGACGATCGAGCTGCCGAAGGTGAGACCGGTTTCGAAATGGATCTCCTTTAGCGGAATAAGGGAGAGGGTGCTGTGTTTGTCTTCCTCGCTGGTGGTATTGGTTTGTAAGAGGCTGGTAAGGGCCTTATTGACGTTTGCGGTGTTGGCCGCGGGACGGAGGCGCATATAGACCTGCCAGTTGAAATTTCCCCAGGTGAAATTATCCTTTTGGCTGGGGTTGTTCCTGATGGCGTCAACCGGGATCAGGAAATCGAAGGGGAAGCTGCTGTTGGTGGGGATATCCTTTATGACGGCGGCAACTTTATAGTCGGCGTCATTGAACCGAAGGGTTTGGCCGATGGGGTCTTTGTCGCCGAAGTATTGTTTTGCCTTTGACCGGGTAAGGACGAGGCTGTAGGGCTGGCTGAAGAAGTTGCGGGGGGTGCCTGCTAGGAAGTCATAGTGAAAGACGCTGAACCAGGCGCTGTCGATGTAGGCGCTGTGTTGTTCGGTGACGAATTCATCGCCCTGGCGGGTGATGATAACAGTGGCGGGTTGAAAGGCGGTGACGGCTTCCGCTTCGGGGACGGTGGCACGAGTGGCCGCGATTAAAGGAAAAGGGGATGTTTCCCAGGTCCATTTCGAAGTGGTGATGTATGCCGTGACGCGATGGATGCGGTTGGCACCCGGGTGATAGTTGTCGTAGGTGAGTTCGTTGCCGACCCAGAGGAAGATGAGGATAGCGGCCGTCATGCCCGCGGCGAGGCCGGCGATGTTGATGGCGTTGGTGGACCGTTGTTTCCAGGCGTTGCGGGCGGCGGTGTGTAGGTGGCGGAGCATGGCGGATGGGGGTTTATGGTTATTCCGTTCGGAGATTTTTTATCGGGTTGGCGGTAGCGGCTTTTAGGGACTGGCTGCTAACGGTGAGGATCGCCACGAGGAGGGCCCCGGCGCCGGCGGCGATGAAGAACCATGCGCTCAGGGGGATATGATAGGCGAAATCCTCGAGCCAGTTGTGCATCGCGTAGGCAGCGATGGGGGTGGCGATGAAGATCGAGAGGAGTACCAGGCGGACGAAGTCGCGGGAGAGGAGGGCGATGATGTTGGGGACCGTGGCGCCGAGGATCTTGCGGATACCGATCTCTTTTATGCGTTGCTGTGCGGTGAAGGCGGCGAGCGCGAAGAGGCCGAGGCAGGAGATGAGGATCGCGATGGCCGAGAAAGCGAGGATGAGGGTGGAGACCCTTTTATCTGCTTTGTAGAGATTGTCGAACTGTTCGTCGAGGAAGTAGTAATTGATGGGCTTTGAGGGAGCGTAGTGGGAGGCCAGGGTGCGGGCGGCGGCCAGGGCCTGGGGTGTCCGGCCTGGCAGGGTACGGACAAAATACAGGGTGCGCCCATAGTCGCGGTTGCGGATGATCAGCGGCTGGATCTTTTCGTGGAGGCTGGCGAAATGAAAATCCTTTACCACGCCGACGATGGTCCCCGTATCCCGCTGGAAGCGCATTTGCTGGCCGAGCACGGGTTTGCGGAGATTGAAGAGAGCGACGGCCGTCTCGTTGAGAACGAAATTATGGGTATCCTGCGGAGTTCCGGCTTCGAACCAGCGGCCCTGGGCCATTTGCAGCTGCATGACCTTGTTATAATCCGGATCGGCGGAGAGCATGGAGACGGTGGGGCGGAAGGAGGTGTCATGGCCCTCCCAGTCGGCGGAGCCGGTGTTCGAGTTGGTGATGCTGACGATCGACTGGTTGGCGACGGTGACCCCCGCCACACTGGTCTGTTCGAGTAGTTGTCGTTTTATGGCGCCGACGGCGGTATCGGGAATACTAACGGCGAAGACCTGGCCGCGATTGTAACCCGGATCGGCGTGCTGGATAAAGCCCAGCTGTCGCTGGATAACGATGGTCCCGATGATGAGGATGATCGAAAAGGTGAATTGAACGATGACGAGCCCTTTGCGGAGGAAGGCATCCTTGAATTTCAGGACGGCGACGCCTCTTAATACATTTAGCGGTTTGAAACCGGACAGGAGCAGGGCGGGATAGATGCCGTTGAGGGCAGTAGCGGCCAGCAGGGTAGCGCCGATGATCTGCCAGGTCATTGGGAGGGTGAAGGGGGCGGAAAAGGATTTATCGGTGAGGCTGCGAAAGGCGGGGAGGGAGAGGTCGACGAGGGCGACGGTGATCAGCAGGGCGAGGATGCTGACCACGAAGGATTCGGTGAGGAACTGCCCGAAGAGGCTTTGTTTGCCGGCGCCGACGATCTTGCGGATGCCGACCTCTTTTGCCCGCAGGCTGGCGCGGGCCGTAGTGAGATTGACGTAGTTGATGCAGGCGATGACCAGCAGGAAGATGCCGAGGATGCTGAAGATGTCGACCGTGCTGCGTTTGGCGTGGATGATCGTGCCGGCCGAGCTGGAAAGGCCGATCTCAAAGTGGATGTCTTTCAGGCCGATCAGCGAATAATACGCGCCAAATTTATTGTTGGTGTTGCGGGTTTGTATCGCCGTAATGGCTGCGGCTGTGTTGTCCAACCGGGCGCCGGGGCGCAGCTTCAGGTAGATCTGGCAGTTATAGTTCCAGGACAGTTCGTATTCGCGGCGTGCCGGATCGGACAGGAGGGCATCGAGCGGGATCAGCACATCGAACTGAAAGCTGCTGTTGGCGGGATTCTCCTTTATGATGCCGGCCACTCTGTATTCGAACGTATCTATGCGAAGGGTTTGGCCGATGGGGTCTTTGTCGCCGAAATATTTTTTTGCCGTGGTGGTGGTCAGGATCAGGCTATGAGGGGAGCTGAAGAAGTTGCGGGCGTTGCCTTTTGTGAAATCGTAGTGGAAGAGGGTGAACCAGGCACTGTCGATATAGGCGGACCTTTTTTCGGTAAAGAACTCGTCGCCCAGCCGGAAGGTGGTACTGCTTGGTTTGAGGCAGGTGACGGATTCGACGCCGGGAAGGGTGTTGCGGATGGAACCGACGAGCGGCAGGGGGGCGGATTCCAGGGTCCATTTGAGCTTGGGGACATTTGTCGTGGTGCGATAGATGCGGTCGGCGCCGGGGTGATAATTGTCGTAGGTGAGTTCGTTGCCGACCCAGAGGAAGATAAGGATGGCGGCGGTCATGCCGGCGGCGAGGCCGGTGATGTTGATGGCGTTTGTGGAACGTTGTTTCCAAACGTTGCGGAGGGCGGTGCGCAGGTGTCGCATGTTATTCTGATCTGAGTGATTTTACGGGATTGGCGTTGGCGGCTTTCAGGGTTTGGGTGGTGATCGTGAGCAGGGCGACGAGCAGGATGAGGATGGTGGGGCCGATGAAGAGCCAGGGGGTGAGGGAGATGCGGAAGGCGTAGTTGTCCAGCCATTTCCCGAGCACGAACCAGGTAAGGGGAGTGGCGATGAGGAAGCTGATGAGGATCGGGCGCATAAAATCCTTTGTGAGGAGGGTGAGGATGTTGCCGACGCCGGCGCCGGAGATCTTGCGGATGCCGATCTCTTTTGTCCGCTGGGCGGTCACGAAGGAGGCCAGGCCGAGGAGGCCGAGACAGGAGACGAAGATGGCGAGGCCGGCGAAGAGGCTGAATGTCTGGCCGAACTGCTGATCGGACTTGTATTGTGCGGCGTAGCGGTCTTCGAGATAGAAATATTCAAACGGGTTGCCGGGGAAGAAGCTTTTGAAGCGTGTTTTGACGCCTTCGATGATGGCCGCGTTGTTGGCCTGATCGCCGGTGAGCTTTAATGAGTAGTAGGTGTTGGCGTCGGGGATGAGGCGGAAGATGTGGGCATCATATTTTTCGCGGAGGGATTCCTGGTGGTGGTTGGAGACGATGCCGACGATGGTGTATTGTTTTCCCCAGAAATCGATGCGTTTGTTCAATACCTCTTCGGGGTTATTGAAACCCATGTTCCTGACGGCCGCTTCGTTGAAGAGGACGGCGCCCGTGTCGGAGCGGAAGTCGCGGGAGAAGTTGCGGCCGGCGAGCATTTTCATGTCGAAGGCTTTGACGAAATCGTAGTCGATGCCGATGACGCGGTATTGGCGCTGCTTTGTCTCGTCGGCCCCGACTTCTTTGATGCCGCCGGCATTCCAATCCACTTTACGGCCCGGGACCTCGGTGGAAGAGGTGATATAGTGGACGCCGGGGATGCGGAGCACTTCGTCGCGGAAGCCGGTGAGTTTGTTGTCATAGGTGGAATCGAGGACACGGGGGCCTTTTAATACGAGGGTGCGGTCGATGTTCAGGCCGAGGTCTTGTTTCTGCATGAAATGCAATTGGCGGTAGACGGTGAAGGTGCCGACCATGAGCAGGACGGAGGCGGCGAACTGGCCGACGACCAGGGCCTGACGGAGGAAGGAGCCATGGCTGGTGGTGGTGAGTTTCCCTTTTAGTACCGTGATAGGTTTGAAGGAGGAGAGCACAAAGGCCGGGTAGATGCCCGAGAGCAGGGTCCCGCTGACGAAGATGATCGCCAGGGTGGACCAGAAGTTGCTGGTGGCAAGCAGGGAATAGTTGAGGCTTTTACCAGCAACGGTATTAAAAAGGGGCAGGCAGGCGGCGATCAGGCCGATGGCGAGAAGGGTGGCGATGGTATTGATGAGGAAGGACTCGAAGAGGAACTGGCCGACCAGCTGGCGGCGGAGGGAGCCGAGGGTTTTGCGGATGCCGACCTCTTTTGCCCGTTCGATGGAGCGGGCGGTCGCTAAATTGACGTAGTTGATCCAGGCGATGACGACGATGAATAAGGCGATGATGAGCAGGAAGCGCACGGCGGTCCCATCGCCGTTGACCTCGGCGTCCATCATGTAGTTGGGAGAGAGGTGGATGGAGGCGAGGGGTTGGAGGTGGAACACCATGTCCTGTTTGTTCTCTTTCATTTCCTTTCCCCAGCGGCTTTCGCTGAGAGCGTTGATCTTTTTTTCCAGGGCGATGGGGTCGGTACCGGGGCGAACCTGGATATAGGCGAACCAGCCATCCCAGCCCCATTGCGTGGTAGCGGGGTTGCCGATGAATTTCTGCCAGGTGGCGAAGGAGAGGAGCATGTTGAACTTCAGGTGGGTATTGGCGGGCGGGTCGGGGATGACGGCGGTGACTTTGAAGGGCTCCTTCTTGTTCATGAGAATGGTCTTGCCGATGGGCTCGTCGCTGCCGAAATATTTGCGGGCGGCGGAAGCGGTGAGAACGACCTGATCGACGTTTTTCAGGGCATCGGTTGCCGAGCCTTTCAGGATGGGGTAACCAAACATAGGAAGAAAGCCTTCGTTAGCCCAGAACATTTTTTCCTCCCGGAATTCCTTGTCCTGGTAGGACATGATGGATTGCCAGGCGTAGAGGCGGGTGAGGTTGGTGACTTCGGGGAGGCCGTCCTTTACGACGGGGCCGATGCCGGCGGTGCCGGCCGCCCATTGGGTGGAGAGTTTTCCGTCGTTATAGCGGTCGAGCTGGATGCGATAGATGTTGGGGCCGTTGGCTTCGAATTTATCATAGCTCAGCTCGAAGCGGGTGTATTGGAGTATGAGGAGGCCGGCGGCCATGCCGATGGCGAGGCCGATGATGTTGATGAAGGAGAATATCTTGTGTTTGAAGATATTACGGAACGCGATGGTGAAGAAGTTGGTGAGCATTGGCGTTGGTTGTGTGTTATAGTCGGCGGCGAGCGGGGTTTTGTTGCATGGGTCTGCCCGAGGCCGTTAGGTTGCGGGGGCCTTAGTCGGTCCTGAGGGACTTTACGGGGTTGGCGATTGCGGCCCGGAGGGAGCGGTAGCCGACGGCGATGGCGGCGATGAGGATCGTGACGGCCAGGCCGATGAGGAAGAGTTGGGGGCCGACGGTGATCTTGTATTTGAAGTCTTTCAGATAGTTGTGGGTAGCTGTCCAGGCGATGGGGGCGGCGATGAGGAAGGCGATGGCGATGAGGCGGAGGAACTCCCGGCCGAAGAGCCAGCTGATCTGGGCGACGCTGGCGCCGAGGACCTTGCGCACACCGATCTCTTTTGTGCGGCGGACGGCCATGAAGGAGACGAGGCCATAGAGGCCGAGGCAGCTGATGAGGATGGCGATGCCGGAGAAGACTTCGACCAACTTCAGCAGGATGGTGTCGATGAAGTAGAAGTCTGCGATACGCTCGTCGAGGAAGGTGTAGGAGTAGAGATAATCGGGGTAGGTGTTGTTCCAGACGGGTTCGATAGATGTAAGGACCTGGTGGAGTTGGCGGGGGTCGACCTTCAGGCTGCAGCCCTGATAATTGGCCGAGGCGGAGGTGATGGCAACGGGGGCGATGTCATTCTTCAATGAATAGGCGTGGAAATCCTTTATTACCCCGACGATGGGCGCTTTGTTGTCATTGATGCTGATCATTTTTCCGAGAGCCTCGAGGGGGGAATTCAGGCCGAGCTTTCGTACGGTGGTTTCGTTTACCAGGTATTCGCGGACCGTATCGGAGGGATAGAGGTTGCGGCCGGCCACGAGCTGGAGGCCGAAGGTGGGAAGATATTGGTCATCGGCGGGTTTTATATTGATGTCCCAACGTTCGGTCTTCGGACGGTTTTCGAACTGGATATCGGTATTCTGGTTGCGGCGGGAGGCCGGGGGTTGCATACAGAAAGAAAGACTTTCCACGCCGGGGATGGCGGCCAGCCGGGTGCGGAGCGTATGCATTTTGGTGTTGTCGCGGGTGGGGATCGGGACGGTGACGATGGCCTCCTTGTTGAAACCCATATCGAGGTTCATAGAATAATGCATTTGCCAGGCGATGATCACCATGGTGATGATGAGCAGCTGGGTGATGCTGAACTGGACGATGACCAGGAGGCGACGGAGGGACAGGCCCCCGATATGCGCCTGGGAGAGTTTGCTTTTTAGGGCGAGGACCGGTTGGAACCGGGACAGGACGAGGCCGGGATAGGAGCCGGCGGCGAATACCACGATGATAATGGTGCCGAAGAAGAAGGTTATGGAGCTCCAGGTTGAGAAGAGCTGGAGGCTCATTTTTGAGAAGGTGAGCTGGTTGAGGGAGGGCAGGGCGAGGATTGCAACGCCCCAGGCGAGGATGCTTGCGGCAAGGGTGATGAGGGCCGTCTCGGCAATGAATTGCCAGAAGAGCTGATTGCGGAGGCTGCCCATCACTTTACGGATACCTACTTCCTTGCCACGGTTGAGCGCCTGGGCGGTGGCCATGTTGATAAAGTTCATGCAGGCGGTGGCCAAGAGGAATGCGGCGATGATCAGGAGGGTCCAGCTGTATTTTTTATCGAAGGTCCCGTCAATTTTGGTGTTTGTGTGGATGTCCTGCAGGGGTTGGAGGTGGTAGCTAGTGGCGGCGGCGCCTTCGGCATCGAGGTATTTTTTTGCCATGCCGACGAGGGCTTTATCCACGGTGGCGGGATTGACGCCGGGGCGGAGCCGGACGAAGCAGTTGCTGCCGGTGTAGAGTGCTCCCCAACTGCTGTCGCTTGCGTAGGAGCGGTTCCAGTCTTTGAGGTTATCGTAGGACAGGTAGATCTCCTGTTTGCGGTCGGTGTTGGGGGGCAGGTCGTGCAGGATACCGGTGATGGTAAAGTTGATGTCGTTATTGACGCGGATCGTCTTGCCGATGGCATTGGGGGCGTCGCTGCCGAAGTATTTTTTTGCGATGGATCCGGTGATGAGGGCTGAGTGTGGGTTTTGGAGGGCGGTGCGTTTATCGCCTTTTTTCAGGGGGAAGTTGAAGATGTCGAAAAAGGCCGGTTCGGTGAAGGCGACCCCTTCGACCTCTTCGAATTTCCTTATTTCTTTTTCATTGGGCAGGGAGACGAGGGTGTTGCGGTAGTATACGATGCGGGCTGTTTTTTCAGCGTAGTTGTAGTCGTTGCGGAAGGCTTTGCCGAGGGGTTGCGGCGCACAGGCGAGATGGGCGAGTGTTTCGCTGTTGAGATCGGTGCCGATCCGGTAGATGCGGTGTTTATCGGGGTGGAAATCGTCGAAGCTCAGCTGGTAGGAGACGAGGGTGAAGATGAGGATGGCCGCGGAGATGCCAAGGGTGAGACCGAGGACATTGATGGTGGTGTAGGTTTTTTGGCGAAGGAGGGTGCGCCAGGCTATTTTGAGATAGTTCTTGATCATATTATTCTGTTCTAAGGATTTTTTATTCGGTTCTAAGGCTTTTTATCGGGTTTGCCATAGCCGCGCGCGCCGCTTGCAGGCCGACGGTGAGCAGGGCGATGGCCAGCGCGAGGATGCCGCCGAGGGCGAAGACCCACCATTGGATGGAGATGCGATAGGCGTAATCCTGCAGCCAGCTGTACATTACGTACCAGCTGAGAGGGATGGCGATGGTGAGCGAGATAAGGACGAGCCAGAGGAATTCCTTCGAGAGGAGGACGACGAGGCTGTGTTCGGTGGCGCCGAGGACCTTGCGGATGCCGATCTCGCGGGTGCGTTGCAGGACGTTATAGGCGGAGAGGCCGAGGAGTCCGAAGCAGGCGATGACGATGGCGAGGCTGGCGAAGAGGCCGAAGGTGGCGCCGAAGCGGGTGTCGGCCTTGTATTGCTGGTCGAAGTTCTCGTCCAGGAAGTAATAGTTGAAGGGGTCCCGGGGGAAGTAACGGTCCCATGTCCTTTTTACGGCGGCGAGGGTCTCGTGGGGGGTACTGCTGGTGAATTTTATCGAATAGTAGTTGCGGTTCTCGGGTTGGCGAAAGATACAGGTCGGTTGGATCGCGTTTCGCAGTCCCTGTTGGTGGAAGTCCGCGAGGACCCCGACGATGTGGAAGGTATCGCCGATGTTCAGTTTTTGTTGCAGGGCGTCGGCCGGGGTTGCAAATCCGAGGAGTCTGCTGGCTGTCTCGTTGATGAGGACGGCATGGTCGTCGGTGGGGAACTGGCTCGAGAAGTTACGGCCGGTGGAGAGCTTCAGCTGATAGGAGGGAAGGAAGTCGTAGTCGACGCCGAGGAAGTAGAGCGTTACGGCGGCTTTTCTGCTGGCGCCTACGCGGCTGACCCCACTGGTCCAATAGATCTCCTGGCCCATGACGTTGGAGGAGGCGGTGACGCTCTGGATGCCGCTTTGCTGGAGCAGGGTCGTTTTGAAGGGCTGGAAGACGACCTTATAGACGGAGTCGTGGGAGAAGGAAGCGGGTCCTTCGAGAATGACCGTCTGGTTGATGTTGGCGCCTAATTGCTGGCGGCGCATATATTGAACCTGTTGGTAGACGAGGATGGTGCCGGTGATCAGAATGACCGAAACGGCGAACTGGCCGATGATGAGTCCTTTGCGGAGGATCTGGCCGCGGATGGAATTCTTGAACAGGCCTTTTAATACCGTGATGGGGTGGTAGCCGGAGAGAATGAAGGCCGGGTAGACGCCGGATAGAAAGGACCCGAGGAAGAAGAGGGTGATGAAGAGGAGGATGAATTTAACGGGAAGATGGAAGGCGCCGGCGTCGGTGCCGACGAGGTTGTCAAAGGAAGGGGCCAGGAGCCAGGCGGCAAGGATGGCGAGTACCAGGGCCAGGGTGTTCAGCAGGAAGCTTTCCGCAAGAAACTGGACAATGAGGTCGAGGCGGACGGCGCCGAGGACCTTTCTCAGCCCCACTTCTTTTGCGCGTTCGAGGGAGCGGGCGGTGGCCAGGTTGGTATAGTTGATCCAGGCGATGACGACGATAAGGAAGGCGATGAGGAACAGGAAGCCGACCGCTTTGCCGTTCCCGTTGACCTCGGCCTCCTGGTTGGCATTCGAATAGAGATGGATATCGGATAGCGGAATGAGGAAGAGCTCGCTGACGACGTTGTTCTTCTTGCGCCATTCGTTGTTGTTGATGTGGCGGTCGCAGAAGGCGGGGAGTTTGGCTTCGAGGGCCTTGTAGTCGGCGCCGGGTTTTAATTGGATATAGTTGTAAAAGTCGTACCATCCCCAGGCGGTTTCGGTGGCATTGGTAGAGTCGCCCTGGGCGCGGACCTCTTTACCGAGGGTGGAATAGGAGACGAGGTGATGGAGGATCAGATGGGAGTTGGTCGGATATTCTTTGAAGACGCCGGTGACTACGAGGTTGTCGGTATAGCCGTTGTTTTGGCCCCGGAGGCGTTTGCCGATAGGGTTTTCTTCCCCGAAGTATTTTTTTGCCATCGATTCCGAGAGGATGATCTTGTCGGGGGCGTCGAGGGCGGTGGCGCGATCGCCTTTCAGCAGGTTGATGTCGAGGATATCGAGCATGTTGGCGTCGGCGTAATAGCCTTTGAGCTCGTTGAATTTTACGTTCTTTTCCGGGTTGGTGATCAGGAGATTGGCGTCGATGAGGCGGCCGGCCTTTTCCACTTCCGGAAATTCCTTTTTCATTGCGGGGGCGATGGCGGGGTAGGAGGTGGCGGACTGCCAGGCCAGTTTGCCCTGCTGCCAGGTGTCGAGACGGACGCGGACGATGTGCTTTGTGTTGGGTTGGAAGGTGTCGTAGCTGCGTTCGAAGGCGACGTAATGGAAGATGAGCAGGCAGCAGGTGATGCCGATGGAAAGGCCGAAGATGTTGAGCGCGGAATAGCCTTTGCGTTTCAGCAGGCCGCGCCAGGCGATGCGCAAGTGATTCTTTAGCATATATATCGATGGTCTTTTATTCCGATCGTAATGCTTTTACCGGATTCGCCAGAGCCGCTCGCACCGCCTGGAAGCCGATGGTGAACAGGGCGACGGCGGCGGCCAGGACGCCGGCGGCCACGAAGACCCACCATTGGATGGGGATCCGGTAGGCGAAGTCTGTCAGCCAGTTGTGCATCATGAAATAGCCGACGGGAAAGGCGATGACGGCGGCGACGGCGATGAGCTTGAGGAAATCGGTGGACAGCAGGGTAACGATGCTGCCGGTGCTGGCGCCGAGGACCTTGCGGACGCCGATCTCTTTTATACGTTGTGAGATGGCGAAGGCGCTGAGTCCGAGGAGGCCGAGGCAGGCGATGAAGATCGCGATGCCGGCGAAGGTGGTGAACAGGGAGCCTTGTTGTTGTTCGGTCTTATAGAGCTGATCGAATTTATCGTCGAGGAAGGTCCCTTCAAAGGGCACTTCGGGGAGGTACCGTTTCCAGGTGTTCTCTATGTGCGCCATGGTGGCATTGACATCGGCGCCGGCGAGTTTGATGGAGATGCGGCCAAATTGGTCCTGGTTGGCGGGTGGGATGACGAAGATGATGGGCAGGATGGACTGGTGCATGTCTTCGAAATTGAAGTTGCCCATGATCCCGACGACTTTGCCTTTTATTCCGCCATAGGCGAAGTTGCGGCCGACCATTTCCTCCGGGGTTTTCATGCCGAGGACCTTTGTGGCGGCGACGTTGAGGAGGTAGCCGGTGCTGTCGGTGGCATAGTTGCGGGAGAAGTCGCGGCCGGCGGTGATGGGAATTCCGTATGTTTTTACGAAGTCATGGTCGACGGCGACATATTTGATGTCTGCGTTGACGGGCCGGAGGGAATCGCCGGCTTCGGTTTGGGCGCCCATCTCATCGAGGAGGCGGCCGCTGGGGATGCGGGAGGAGCGGGTGGCGGCGAGGACGTGGGGGTCCTGCCGGAGGGCGTTGCGGAAGGATTCGAACGTCTTGTCGAGGCCGTTGTTGTAGCGAAGGGTGAGGATATGTTCCTTGTCGAAGCCGAGTTTGGCATTCTGCATATAATGCAGCTGCTGGAAGACGATCGTTGTGCTGATGAGCAGGACGATGGAAATGGAGAACTGCAGGACGACGAGCACCTTGCGGAAGTTGACCGTTTTGCCGCCGGCTTTGAACAGGCCTTTCAGCACCTTTACGGGCTGGAAGGAGGACATGAAGAGGGCGGGATAAATGCCCGAGAGGATGCCGACGACGAAGGGCGTGAGGACAAGGGGTATGAGGATGTAGGGTTTTAGAAGGACCTGTGCGGACAGGTGGAGGCCGGTGAGGCCGTTGAGCCAGGGCAGCAGCAGGATGGTGAGGACGGCGGCAAGGATGATGGCGAACCAGGAGATGAGGACCGATTCGCTGAGGAACTGGGTGATAATTTCGTGACGTTGGGCGCCGGACACTTTGCGGATGCCGATCTCTTTGGCGCGGAGGGTGGACCGGGCCGTGGAGAGGTTCATATAGTTGATACAGGCGATGAGCAGGATAAAGAGGGCGATGGCGCCGAAGATGGTGACCCGGCTGCTGTCGCCGTTGGCCTCGATCTCTTCATCGGTATGGCCGTGGAGGTGGATATCGGTGAGTTTTTGGACGTAGAGCTTTGTGTATTTGGAGGGTTGGGAGCTCGGGTCCTTTTTGTTGAAGGGCATGTGCCGGTCGATAAAGGCGGGGAACCGGGCTTCGAGGCTTTTGGCCGGGTAGTTGTCCGGGAAGAGGAGGTAGGTGAAGAAGGAGTTGTTGCCCCAGTTGGTGGCGAGGTTCTTTTCCCCATAGATAGCGGAGTCCTTCAGGGTGTTGAAGGAGAGCAGGATCGAGGGGTGGAAATGGGAGTTTTCGGGGAGGGGGGCGATGATGCCGGATACCCTAAGGTTGTAGCGGCTATCCATCCGGACGACCTTGTTGATGGGATCGGCGTCCCCGAAATATTTATGGGCGACCTCTTCGGTAATTACGATTGAGAAGGGATCGGTGAGGGCGTTGGTGCGATCGCCTTTGATGATATTGACGTCGAAGACGCTGAACAGATTGTTATCGGCGAAGAAGATGTTGTCTTCGTTGAAGAGTTTTTCCTCATAGCGGACGGGGGTGACGCCGGTGGGCAGGAGGCGGGTGACCTTCTGGATGTCGGGGAAATCGTTTTGCAGGAGGGGGCCGAAGGGGGGAGCCACGGCCCCGAGGTGCAGGGAGACGATGCCGTCCTTGTTATTGAAGCTTCGGGTGACGCGCCAGATGCGATCCGCCTTGCTGTTGTATTTGTCAAAGCTTTCTTCATGCAGGATGTAGGTGAGGATGAGCAGGCAGCAGGAGAGGCCGACGGTGAGCCCGAAGAGGTTGATAAAGGAGATGACCTTGTATCGGGCCATGTTGCGGAAAGCGATCTTACAATAATTTTTGAGCATAGTAGTAGCTTTTGGCCCTTGGGGGCCATTACAAAAATTTTCGGAGGAGGCTTCCGTTGGTTGAGAGGAGGATGAGCCGGCAAGCCGGCTCATCGGTTAGATCAAGATATTTTCTGTTACGGCCTGGCCGTCCAGCATGCGGATGATGCGGTGGCTGTACTTGGAATCGTGTTCGGAGTGTGTTACCATGATGATCGTGGTACCCTGTTCGTTGAGATCGGTGAGAAGGGTCATTACTTCGTTCCCGTTCGAGGAGTCCAGGTTACCGGTCGGTTCATCCGCGAGGATAAGTTTGGGGTTGTTGACGACGGCGCGGGCGACGGCGACACGCTGTTGCTGACCACCGGAGAGTTGCTGGGGGTAGTGGTTGCGACGGTGCATGATCTGCATTTTGTCGAGGACTACTTCCACGCGTTGTTTTCTTTCGGGGCCTTTTACGCCGAGGTATATGAGGGGGAGTTCTACGTTCTCGAATACGGTGAGCTCATCGATCAGGTTGAAGCTCTGGAACACGAAACCGATATTGCGCTTGCGGAGGTCGGCGCGTTTCCTCTCGTTGAAGTGGGCTACTTCGATGCCGTTGAAGAGGAAGCTGCCGCCATCGGGATCGTCGAGCAGGCCGAGGATATTCAGTAACGTGGACTTACCGCAACCAGAGGGTCCCATGACGGAGACAAATTCGCCTTCTTTTACTTCGAAGGTGAGCTTGTTCAGGGCGATGGTCTCTACCTCTTCTGTGCGATATGATTTCTGGAGTTCAGTGATCTTGATCATACTATGAGCTGTTTAGAGTGTAATGTTTGATATAGCTTTTTAAATAATAAGCAGTTTGTTGACGAGCAGCGTTGAGTTCTCTACAATTACCGAGGAGGCGGGGGTCGGTTTGACCTCTGTCTTGCGGCAGTAGTGGAGGCACTCGTTGGAGGAGGCGATGGTCGCCATACAGAGCACGAGGCCGAGGGTGAGAAGCAGACGCAGGCGCATATAGTTGGTTTTTTGTAATAGACGCTTGTTGACGGCGTCATGTTACGTTTTTAAGGTACTATTATTTTAACACAAGTTCTTGCATATTTCCATAGTTCTCATAGCTGCTGGTGACGACTTTGTCGCCGGGTTTGAGGCCGGACAGGACCTCGTAAAAATCCGTATTCTGGCGGCCCAGCTGGATATCGACCCTATAGGCGATCTTGCCGTCTTCGCTGAGTTTGAAGATCCAGTTGCCACCGGTCTGCTGGTAGAACCCGCCTTTGGGGACGAGGACTGCCGTGGTCTCATCGCTGAGCGCAAGGGTGATCTGAAGGGTCTGGCCTTTGCGGAGGCCTTTGGGTACTTTGCCGACGAAGTTCATATCCACCATGAAGCGGCCGTTTGTGACCTGTGTGTAGACCTTGGTGATCTTTAGTTTATAGGTCGTGTCGTTTCCGGAACCTAAGGTGAAGGTGCCGGTCTGGCCGGTGAAGACGCGGTTGATATAATGTTCGTCCACGTCGGATAGCCGGACCTTGAAGCCGTCGAGCACGTCGAGCTGGCCCAGGGGGGCGCCGGGGGTCTTGGACTGACCGATCTCGGCGTCGAGGGAGGTCAGCTGACCGTCGCGCGGAGCAACGATGGTCAGGCCCTGAACCTGCTTTTGTACAATGTCCAATGAGGCACGCGCGCGTTCCAGGTTTTGTTTATTCTGGTCGGCCTGCTGTTGCCGGGAGATAGAGTCCTGACGGAGGATCTCCTGCTGCAGCCCGAGCTGGTATTTATAACTGTTATAGTTGTTTGTTGCCTGGGCCATTTCCTGGGAGCCGATGGCGTGTTGGGCGAACAGCTTCTTATCCAGGTTGTAGATGCGCTCAGCCTCGCTGAACTGCAGCTGCATGGCGGCCAGGGAATTCTGTTTGTTGACCGTATTCTGGGCGGCCTGTACTTCCGAGTACTGCATGGTGGCCAGCATCTGGGAGACCTGCGTGGCCGCTGTGGCCATGCTGAGTTCCAGGTTGGTATTGGCCAGTTTCAGGATCGGTTCGCCGGTTTTCATGATGGCGCCATCCTCAACAAATCTTTTTTCAACGCGGCCTCCATCGGTGGTCACCAGGTAAATGGTGGTCAAGGGAAGGACTGTCCCGTTCTGAGGAATGGATTCCTGGAAGGGCGCCTTTGTTATCGCGGATACCGTAATCCGTTCAGGGTCAACGTTTAGCCTGTTTTTCCCAGAGGTAAAGTAAAAACTTCCTGCGATCAAGAGTACGAGGGCTAGGATACCGCCAATGGTCATCAGGCGTTTGGTTGTCCATGTTTTTTTCGGTCTGGCTATGTCTACCATAAAGAATTTAAATTTGACGTTGGGTTCTTTTTAAAAGCCCCCCAGTATAAAGATACCGGGAGGACTACACATGAGAAAATTCTTAAAAAATTCTTTTCAGTACAGTTACAAAGACATGCCAGATTATAAGACCAATGATTTACAGTTGCTTAGGTACGTCGGACGGATTTTGTAGTTCATTTTTGATACAAGAAGTGTCCGGTTTTGATACACTTCGGTTTTAGGGCCTTTTTATATAAAAAATTAATTGCCATACTTTTATATTTAAGGTATACTTGTAGATACCCGATGTTGCATCCTACAACAAAAAAATTTTATGAATCTTAAAAATGCCAACATACTAGCTGTCGACGACGATCCGGATGTTTTGACGGCGGTGAGACTATTATTAAAGACGGAGGCCGCGGACATCGTTACGGAGAAGAATCCTGAGAATATCCGGGCTCTGCTTGCGAAGCGGAACTTTGACCTTATCCTGTTGGATATGAATTTCAACAGCAGTATCAATACGGGGAACGAGGGGCTTTTCTGGCTACGGAAGATCAAGGAGTTCGGTTCCACGGCGGCGGTGATCATGATCACGGCATACGGGGATATCGACCTGGCGGTGCGCTCCTTAAAGGAGGGGGCGGCGGATTTTGTGGTCAAGCCGTGGCACAATGAGCGACTGATCACGACCATCAAGGAGGCGTTGAAGAAGAACGACCCGAAGAAGGCGGGGTATGAGGCCTTGTCGGATTCGGTGATCGGGAGTGAGCTGCTGGGAGAATCGGAGGTGATGCGGGATATCTTTTTTAAAATTTCCAAGATCGCGCCGACGGATGCGAATATTTTGATCCTTGGGGAGAATGGGACGGGGAAGGACCTTATCGCCAAGGCGATCCACCAGCATTCGTTGCGGGCGGAGAAGCCGTATATAAAAGTCGATGTCGGGGCGTTGACCGAGACGTTGTTCGAGAGCGAGCTGTTCGGGCATAAGAAGGGCGCCTTTACGGATGCCCGGGAGGACCGGATGGGCCGGTTCGAGTCGGGTAGCGGCGGGACGTTGTTCCTGGATGAGATCGGGAATATCTCGCTGCACCAGCAGGCCAAGCTGTTGTCGGTGTTGCAGAATCGTGTGGTGACGAGGCTTGGGGCCAATCAGTCCGTGCCGATAGATATCCGGTTGATCTGTGCGACGAATGTGCCGATGTCCGAGCTGGCGAACGAGAGCCGGTTCCGGAAGGACCTGATCTACCGGATCAATACGGTGGAGATCGTGGTGCCGCCGCTGCGGAAGCGGGAGGAGGATATCGAGTTGCTGGCACGGCATTTCGATAAGATCTATACGAACAAGTATATGAAGCCGATCCACGATTTCGATCCGAAGGCGGTCGAGAAGCTGAAATCCTATCATTATCCCGGGAATGTGCGGGAGCTGCAATATACGATCGAGCGGGCGGTGATCATGGCCGAGGGGGATGTGTTGCAGGCGAAGGACCTGATCTTTTCGCCGATCGAGTCGGCGCCGGTACAGGCGGATGAGCCGCAGGAGCTGAAGCTGAGTACGATCGAAAAGAATGCGATCTTAAAGGTAATAGAAAAGCACAATGGGAATATTTCCAAGGCGGCCAAGGAGCTGGGGCTTACCCGAACGGCTTTGTACCGGAGGCTTAGTAAATATGATATCTAATAGATTTTGTGATGCCTATGATTTTTAAACGCTACCAGGAGAGGATACTCATCCGGGTGCTCTTTATGTTCCTGACGTTGTCCTGTGCCTCTTTCCTGTTGGTGAAGGGGATGTATGAGAAGCTGGTGCCGGTGCTGGTAGTCGTAGTCTTCCAACTGATAGATTTTTATAATTTCCACCGGAAGGCGCAGCAGGAGGTGGAGCAGTTCGTGGAGTCGATCCATTACCGGGACTTCTCCCGCTATTTCGATGTCAAGGAAGCGCCGTTGGAGCTGCAATCGTTAAGACAGGGTTTTAACGAGATCAATTCGACTTTCAAGCTGATCAGCCGGGAGCGGGAAACGCAGTTCCAGTACCTGCAAAAGATACTGGAGCTGGTGAATACCGGCATTCTTTCGTATGAGCATAAGACCGGGGAGATCGGGTGGATGAACGAGGCGATCAAGAATATGCTTGGGGTGCCTTACCTGAAGAGCATCTCGTCGCTGGAGCGGCGGGATGCGACCTTGTACCAGGAGATCATGAATTTGCGGCCGGGGGAAAGCAAGATCGTGTCGCTGACGCGGGACAAGCATGTGTTCAAGACCTTGCTGGCGGCGACGGCTTTTCAGACCGAAGGGCGGGTGTACAAGCTGGTTGCGTTCCAGGATGTCAACGAGGCATTGGATGAGACGGAGGCCAAGGCCTGGCAGCGGCTGTTGAGCGTGATGACGCATGAAATTATGAACTCGGTGGCGCCGATCTCATCGCTGGCCGAGACGATGTTGCAGCGGCTGCAGGAGTCTGCGAAGGTGTTGAAGGGCCAGGGGCAGGGGGGGGCGTTGGAAGACCTGGAGTTGGGGATCGGGACGATCCGGCGGCGGAGCGAGGGCTTGCTGAAGTTTGCGGAGACCTATCGGTCGCTGAATAAGATCACGAAGCTGAACCTGAAGAAGGTGTATGCGCGGGACCTGTTCGAGAACCTGCATGTGCTGATGGAGCCGACGCTGGAGCAGAAGCATATCGAGCTGGAGATCATCATGCTTGACCCGGATATAACGCTGGAGGCCGATTCGGCGCTGATCGAGCAGGTGCTGATCAACCTGGTGGTGAATGCCATCGATGCAGTGAAGGAAAAGGAGGAGCCGACGATCACGTTGTCGGCGGTGATGGGGCCGAATGGGAAGGCGATCATCAAGGTGGCGGACAATGGGACGGGGATGTCGCCCGAGGTGATGGATAATATCTTTATCCCCTTTTTTAGTACTAAAAAAACGGGGAGCGGGATCGGGTTGAGTCTTTGTAAGCAGATATTATTACTCCATAAAGGGAATATACAGGTACAGTCGGTTGAGGGGCTGGGGAGCTCGTTCCTGCTGCATTTTTAGGACTGTGCAATCCATTTCTTGAACGATGCGGCGTTCTCCTGGCTGATGATGATCTCTTCGTTGACGGGGAGGGTGAGTTCCACGCTGATCTTGCTACGTTCAAGGGGTTTAAACCGACGAATATAGTTTGCGTTGATGATGTATTTGCGGTTGGCGCGATAGAAGATGTTCTTGTCCAGTTCTTCCTCCAGCTCGCTGAGGTTGCTTTTTTCCGCCATGTATTTCCGGTTGTCTTTGTCTACCAAAAAAATCAACTTATGTTCGGTGAAGAAATACCCGGTGTCCTCGACGCGGACGGCCTGGAATTCCACGCCCTTTCTGACGAGGATGCGGGATCTGACGCGGTCGGAGTGGTGGGTGGGGTAGGAGTCGCCGTTGAGTTGGGAGCCATTGAAGGTATGTCCGTTGGGGTGTTCATGGGCGTTGACGAAATGGTTCCGCAGGTTCTTGTATTTCCGGATGGCGCTTTTCAATTTATCCTGGCTAATAGGTTTTAGCAAATAGTCAATGCTACTATATTCGAATGCCTGGGTGAGGTATTTGTCGTAGGCTGTGGTGAAGATGACGGGGCAGGTGATCTCGCAGGCCTTGAAGATATTAAATGACAGACCGTCGGAGAGCTGGATATCCATGAGGATGAGATCGGGTGAGGGATTCCTGCTCAACCATTGAATGGTCTCATCGACGCTGTAACAGTCGGCCACCACGTCGATTTGATCATCAATGGCCTGTAATTCTTCGATCAGATTCTCTGAAGCCGGCTTTTCGTCTTCTACGATGAGGACTTTCATTTGGCTAAGTTTTGATGATCAAAATTAGTTAGGATCTGTTTTTTTTTCATTACCGCTTATCCCTCGATCACTGGGAAAGACGTAATCCTGCTGGTAAATGTTGCACTCGGCGTTGGTGATTGATATGGCCGGTCTCAAAAGCGGACGATCGGCAACTTTACCGTAAAGGATTCGAAGTTGTTTTCCACCTGGATATTTCTTTTTGTAATGAGTTTATATCGGTTGTCGAGATTGCTCAGACCGATCTTGGAGGTTTGTTGCGGGTTGCTGCGACGATGGATCACATTCCGGACGATGACATAGTCGGAGGAGATGGAGACGTCGATGGCGAGCGGTTTCTTCTCGCTGAATTCATTGTGTTTTATGGCATTTTCCACGAGGGCCTGGAGCGAGATCGGCGGGATAAGGAAGTTCTCGGCGGAGAGGTCGGTTATTTCGATGGACATGCTGACGGCGTCTGCGAAGCGGATCTTCAGCAGGTAGAAATAGTTGCTGATGAACTCTACTTCTTCGCGGAGCAGGACGAGGTCGCGTTCCTTGTTGCTGAGGATATACCGGTAGACCCGGGCGAGGGTATCGTTATAGAGGCGGGCACTCTTCGGGTCACGGGTGATGAGAAAGGACAGGGTGTTGAGGGAGTTGAAGATGAAGTGAGGGTCGATCTGGTTCTTGAGGGCTTCCAGTTCGGCTTGCGCCTTGGCGACGTTGAGCTGTTCGACCCGGGATTCGTTGTATTCTTTTTCGAGGTTGAGGAAGAGGATCTCATATATATTGGTGATGAAGCAGGCGGCGATGATGATGATCAGGATGGTGTTGATAAGATGTTGGTTCTCTCCCGGGGGTTCGTGTGAACAATATTGCCAGAGGCGGAGAAGGACGGCGGAGAGGACGCCGGAGTAGACGATGTTGGCGAAGAAGAGGGCGATGATGATCTTATAATAGGACCGTTTGGACCAGGGGATGCGTTGGCGAATAAAGTACATGAGGCGGACGTTGCCTTCCCAGACGAGGAAGGCGACGACGATGAAGAAGAGGTAGCAGGCGGCGAGTTCGGAGTACGAGTAGAGGCGATTTGTGATGAGTCCGGATAGATTAGGGATGAACAGGCCGAGGGCAGGGACACCCACGGTTTTTACGAGACGGTCGTTCAAAGCGATCTGTTGGTTCATAGCAGGTTCTGGTCCGGGCTTGGCGCCGGACTTTAGTTTTTACTGTTCTGGGATTCTAGTGTTTGGTAAGCGGACTTAGTCGTTCGTCGGTGGTGTAGTAGATTGGAATAACGGCAAGTAATTCAATTGTGCTGTATTGGAAAAGTTAATTTATTGCAAAAGGAATTATAGATACATACGAACGGGCGCGGCGAGTGTTGAACGGCGCTCACCACGTTCAACCCTTTATTACTACCATTGGAACCGGAAATCTCCCGTTTGGGTCAGTTTACCCGATCGTAGAAAAGAATAGTGTCTATATTCGGGTGTGTGACTTAATAGAACTCATTCCGGGGGAAAGGTATTCTACTAACGGGCAACTTCCCCGGAAACACATACAAGTTGTCCTTAGAAGTTTTCTCATGTGACCCGCAGGTGGTTTCTACCACCTGCTCTTTTTTTATACGATATCCCACTTCATTTATAGACTACTCTGTCTGCCCCGGATTCTGCCGGCGGCTGTGTTTCAACGATCTCCTTGTTTTCTTCAATGGTTTTTACGATACCGGTGATGGATGACCTTTTTTCATCAATTCTACTGGTTTGGTAGGGTGCTATTTCGTCGGATTATTACGCGCTTAAGGCGAATGTTTTCCTGTTTGGGTAAGAATGACGGAAATGCGTGCCTCAGGCTTGCTATTTTTCTTGTCTTTTTTGAATTGCGGCGGGTCTATGGCCTGTGTCCGCATTGAGTTAACCTACATTATTACCATTACAAAACCAACAGCAAATGAGAAAGCTTATTCTATTTCTTATGGCAAGTCTGCTGGTATCGGTGCTGGTGAAGGCACAATCCCGGGAGGTGACCGGGAAGGTGACCGATTCGGCCGGCAATCCGTTAACAGGAGCATCTATCAATGTTAAGGGAGCGCGTGGTGGGACCAGCGCCGGACCGGACGGCAGTTTCCGGATCAATGTGCCCTCGGGGCGTAATACTCTTGTCGTTAGTGCGATCGGATTTTCCACACAGGAAGTCGCGATCGGGTCGGGCGGGGCTTTATCGGTGACGATGATGCGGGACACCCGTAACCTGAACGAAGTAGTCGTGACGGCGCTTGGCATCCGGAAGGAGAAGCGATCGCTGACGACGGCGCAGCAAACGATCAACGGGGACGAGCTGAACAAGTCCGGGACCGGAAATCCGCTTGGCGAGCTGGAAGGGAAAGCGTCGGGTCTTACGGTGATCCAGAGTACGGGTGATCCGGGCGGGGGCACCTATCTCAGGCTGCGGGGGGCTACCTCCATTACCGGTAACAACCAGCCCTTGCTGGTCGTCGACGGGGTGCCGATCGACAACTCCATCAACAATTTCGACGCGACGGCGGGAGCCGGGAACAATTCCAACGGCGCCAACGGCAACCTGGTCGGCGGCCAGCAGCCGACCAACCGTGGGAATGACCTGAACCCGAATGACATTGAGTCGATCAACGTATTGAAGGGGCCGGCCGCCACGGCCTTATACGGCTTGCAGGCCGCCAGTGGGGCGATCGTGATCACGACGAAGAAGGGTGGGCCGGGCAGGCGGACGGCTGTAACCTTCAATTCTTCGGTGACTATGGATAAGGTGGGAATGCTGCCGAAACTGCAGAACCAGTGGTCCCAGGGGTCCCAGGGGCATTATGCACCGCCCGAGGCCGGCGGGTCTACTTCCTGGGGCGCCAAGATCGATACCTTAGCCTGGGATGGGGCGACCGATTACCCTTTCGACAAACATGGGAATATCGTCGGCAAGTCGAGTCCCAACGCCAAGATCCCGGTGACGCCTTATGACCGGTACAATTTCTTCAAGACGGGGCTGACCTATAATAATAATATCTCCCTTTCCGGTGGCAATGAGGCCTCGGGTTACCGGCTGTCGCTGGGTAATGTATCGCAGACGGGGATCATCCCCAGGGCCAAGTACGAGAAGACGACCCTTAGCCTGAGCGGTTCGTCCAAGATCAGCAGCCGCATGACCACTTCGGCGAGCATCAACTTTATCCACTCGACCAACTACAAGGTGCAGCAGGGGTCCAACCTTTCCGGTGTGATGCTGGGGCTTGTCCGGACGCCCGCGACCTTTGATAACTCCGATGGATTTGGATCGGATGCTTACAAGCACCGGGAGGCCTATGAATTTCCGGACGGAACCCAGCGGAACTATCGCGGCGGCATCGGATATGACAATCCTTTCTGGGTCGTGAACAATATCCCCACGCATTCCAACCTGGACCGGGTGTTTGGGTTCGGCCAGGCCGATTTCGCGGTCGCGCCGTGGATCTCGCTGACCTACCGGGTTGGCGGCGACGTTTATGCGCAGAACGACAAGACAGCCTACGATAT